>Ga0116227_10002344_pt1 | contig 43199 bp, 12 predicted proteins | sample S1TSphgellanicum_FD_89693 | JGI IMG/M metagenome (GOLD analysis project Ga0116227, IMG submission 89693) | Host-associated microbial communities from peat moss isolated from Minnesota, USA - S1T2_Fb - Sphagnum magellanicum MG | ecosystem: Host-associated > Plants > Peat moss > Unclassified... | reverse complement strand
GTGGCTACCAAAACCCATGTATTTATTATTTTCACAATGCATCTCTTCTTGGCTCCACCTTCTTCCCACCTCGGCTTTCAGCATACCTATTGCTCCTTCAACAACACTCTTCTGATTCTACCTCCACATCATTATCATTGTAGCAAAACAGTTGAAATTTTGGGAGGAGCTGCACTATAAAATCTGCAACACACTAGAGAAACTTTGGGTTTAAGTGAAAATACCTATCACTTTTTAAAAAATAAAAAAAATAAAAAAAGGAAAAACACGCAGCACGGGAACAAGAGAAGAAAAAAAAAAGGTTTGTCATTGCTTTGGGTTTAAGTGACAATACCCATCTTTGCTATAATATAGATATACTTCATCCAAAATGTATCGTGCATTATTATGCAGGTCAGTTTACTGTTCCCCATGGAGATGCTTGAACTCTCCTCTCCTGCACTACCCAAGTGCAAGCAACTAGCTGGTTCCGGATGGCTGACTTGCTGTAAAAATCTCAAGGGAATGAACAGAGATAATAGTTTCCAATAAATTGTTAGGCCATCGAAGGATTTTGATACAAAGATTTTCCAAAAGTTTGCAAAGAATTTTCATATTATCCTCAACAGATTTCTTGTACATATGGTACTCATACTACTTATGAGATGGCTGAGGTCATTGGCATTGCATTGCAAGGTTCTAGCAAAAATGTGAAGACCATGCATTTGGAAACTTGACTTGGCCTTGCATTGCAACATTGTAGCAAAAATATGAAGATTGTGGATTTGGAAACTTGACTTTCTTATGCATCCTTTTCAAGCATTGTATATCAACTTGGATGGCCAATGATTTGTCACCAAGGCCTTTTGGGAGATGAGCCATTTTTGAATTACCAATGCAATGCTTTGTACTAGAGCATGTCCTCTACATAAGAGGAGGGCAGTTATCACAAAGTATCTAAGTGATTTGTGAAGAACTACATCACATGTATCCATCCATATATGTGAAATTTTTATTACCTAATTAGTCTATGAAACGTCTAGAAATTGGGCAACATGCAAATACTCCAATAATGTGACAATATCACCTCTTTTGCAAGATAAGCACTAGTTAAATGTGATGGTTGCATGACACCCAAATTCATGAATGAGGAATTTGCAATATGGAAGACCTCATTACAATATATAGTCAGGAAAAAGGGTAGTCATACCAAGATGCATACTAATGTTGGCCAGTTCCAGATTTTGGGTTGGTTGAAAGACAGATTCTTCTTGGTCTGATTTGCAAGACACCCAAATTGCAGGTTTCACTTAATTGGGTGAATCAGAACCAAACCTTGAACCAAGCTTCTAATTTGGTTGGAATCAGAAGTATAACCAGACCTTGGAATCCCTTCCACTGGAAATGAAATGAAATTGTAAACTGGTGTGGCACATCCTTTCTCTCTTCTCTTGAGGTTTCATAAAACAGTTACAAGATCTTTTTGCGATTTTTATCAAAAGAAGAACAACTCTGTAGATAAAAAATTATGGGGATGAGAACCCATCCACGAGAAGTAAAAAGGCAAATAAAAGCACGAGAACATATGTCATGAAAGAATATAACAATCAGGACATCCCTAATACATTAATGAAATAGATGATCGTAAACTAAAAATGCATCATCTCTCACAAATCAACTAACAACAGAGGTGCACTGGCTGCAAAGTGTGGAAGAGATGAGGAATGCCTCCCATCCCAAGTGAGGTTGCAGGTAGGTTGTATTTTGTAGTTAGGTGGCCCTGTTTTGATTGGTTGTACAAGAATGTGACCTACAAAATCTTCAATCTCAAGATGGTGTGATGGTAGGTGGAATTGGACCTAGTTGATCTGGTTTGATTCTTATTTGGGAAGAACTAACTAACTAGTAGCCTAATCGGAGGTTCAAAAAATGTGAAGAAACAGTCTTAGAACTTTACCAGAGGTCACATTTAAAATTAAAAAAAAAAAAAACTGGCTAGAACTGAATAATGTTTATAAAAGTGGAATTATTTTGCAACTTGGTGGAAAAAAAAGGGAAAATGAAAATATACTATTGCGAATTCCCTGCTTTAAAAAAAAAAAAAAACCAAGAAATTTAGAGAAAATATTTTTAATACTTTTTTTTTTTTCATTTTTAGAAACAGGTTTTAGTTTTGGACAAGTTTGTCCGTCGTATTTCTACAGTTTCGATAGTTTTGGGGGAACATGTGAGCTCATCAGTTGGTGCTACCTTAGACAAAGGCCACAAGGAATGTGCTAAACCCTATTCCTTGTGGGCACAAATAAAATTCCTTCAAGTAATTGACAATATTGATATAAGTTTTATGATGGATGAAATTGTGTGTTTATGAAATTGTTGACACAAATGGAATTGGTCGTATGTGTAAAATGAATTACATGAATGAACTATGACATAGATAAAACACAATTTCACAAATGAAGCTAATTATAGGGTAGAACTAACACTTATTGACCAAACTATTACATGAATGAATTTATGTTTAGGAAAGATGTGTATATGAAAAATGATTTTTTGGTATAAAAAACTTATGACTTGATGTAGTACACACTCCCTTGCATGTCAAAAGACATGTGTGCATGCATGCTCTTGCATATCTTTTGACATGCAACAATAAATGCATGTGATTTGCATGCAATATGTAAGTACTAGTTCACTAAAGTAACTCTTTGAAAACAAAATTCAAAGCACTGATTTGAACAAACTCATGGGCAAATAAATTTTCTTTTTGGCACCTAGGCACAAGCATATGAGGTTGTTACAAAATTTAGGTGCCAATTTATTGAAGTTATCTCCTCAAAAGAATTCAAGGCTCCCATTCTAACAATCCCATTGACACTAATCCCATTCATTCATTCATTGCCAAAATAAGATTACCTGGATGGATGATATAACTCAGACAAGTATTCTGGCGCTGTTGGGATGGAAATCTTCCTCTCTATACCACAACTATTATTGCTCCTTTCAAAGATGAGCTTGATTTGGTTGTATGTTGTATCCCTAGCTCCTTTTCAGGTTAGGAATTTGGGTGCTGAATTTTATTTTATTTTTTTCAAAATTCACTTCAGTAGTAAACAAAAAAAATTACGAAATTCCGGCAATAATATAGGCAGCCTCTGTGGTAGGTTCCCTTGACTCTAGCCCTCTAACATAATGAGACCAATGTTTAATTTTTTTCCTCCTTTTTGGAGTAAGCAAATTTTATTAAATCTGGGTATGAAATGCTGAGTTTCAGCAGCATTTAGTGCACAAGGTTCAAAAGTAAGTATAGTAGCTGTACAGGTTGGAGCAGTGAAAGTATATTCAGCAGCAATGGAGACGCTCAGGAGAAATGAAAGACAGGGTTGAAACTCAGTTTACCACAAAATTGATGGTTTTCTGAGTTTCACCCCGCTCCCCCCCGCCCCCTTAATGCTAATGATATACGTTTTTGCAGGTTTTGTTTTTATCTCACCTTGTTTATGACCAAACTCAGGGTTCTGATGCGGTGAGTGTTTTCCATACTTTACGGATCACGCTATTATAGGCTAACTTTAGAGATGACAGCCCTGGTGATTTCAAGATTCAGGTTTCAACATGTCTGTCAGGAGATGGATATAAAGATAACGCATAACTTATTGGCATGTGAGCAGTGACAGAAGAAGTCTGAAGACTTGTTAGGTATCAGGATCTGGCATACTGGTTAGATTTTTTGAGGCATCTGACAACAGCTTAGATTTGTTTCATACCCATTTCACCAGTCAACCTTATTATTAATGTGGTTGTAGGTGTATTAATTAGTTGTGGGGACACCCAACCTGCAAATGTTTTTCCTTTGTGATGGGCATCTTTGATTGGTTCATCACAAAAAACTAAATCAAGCTGTGGATAGTCCCAAAATAATATATTGTGCACTCCTCCTCCTTTGGGGGTGCATTTATATATAGGTTACAAGAGTAGAACTTAGGGCAAAGCATATGGGGGCAAAGTGAGGTGCTATTGGAAACATGTTGGAGAACACAGTGGGAACTTGGGAAACATGTTGGGAACCATTGGGGACTTGATGGGAACCCATTGGGAACCCCAAAGAAAACAACCCTTACTTGCCCAAAAGGAAAAAAAATTGAGCCCCTTTTGTGCATGTTGGTTCATCTCATTGGTTGCCAAGAATTTCTATGCCTACTTGTCTTCTTGACCAGTTTTGGCCTAGGCAAATGGCAGGGGCACAAACTTTGGGGACATCCCCATAGATATATGTGTATATTTGTGCTTCTTATTAATTTGTTAAGGGGGGGGTTTAAGGAGCCACTTGGATTCACATTTTTTTGAAACATTGGGCACTCCTCAAAATAGAAGTATATAGCTGCTTCCCTTTGACCTCCTATATAGTTTATATACCTACATGAAAGTTCAACTTTGGCCAAAGCATGTGGGTTAAACGTGTGGTGCTATTGGGAACATCTTGAGGAGCACCTTGGGAACTCGATGGGAATGCATTGGGAACACATTTCCCCCTCCAAAAACCTAAAAGAAAACAATTGGGCCTTCTGGAATCTATTTCAAGCCTTCTCATTGGTCTCATTGGTCATACGAAAATTATGGTCCTAAAACTGTCTATTACCATTTTGACCTAGGCTAATGGAAGGAAAGGGGAGTCCAGGTGTAATATGGTGCTCAGATTAATTAGTTGTGGGGAACCCCAAAGTTCAATTTTGTTCTTTCACGATGGGCCAACTTTGATTGACACAAAAAGGAAATTCAAACTTTCGACATTCCCAGAATAGATGTATATTGTAATCTCCTCCTTTGGGCAGGTTACATAGGTTACAAGAGTATATATAATTAGGGCAAGGGATGTGGGATATAGTGAGGCACTCTTGGGAATACATTGGGAAAAACACAAAATCCAACACTCCACCCTCCTCCAAAGGAGAAAAAGCCTGAGCCCCTTGGCTGGCTCACCTCATTGGCTGCAAGAATGTTTTTTGGGCTACCTGTGTTCTTTGCCATTTTTGGCCTTGGCTAATGGCAGGGGCATGAACTAGGGGAGTATAATAGGGTTCTCCTACTATTATGGGAGTAAATGTTTCTACCTAAACAGCGGACAGTCCACTCTCCACACCAAACACAACTTGAAACCAAAAAAAAAAAAACCCCTTCACTCCATGACACGACTTCTCATTGGTTGCATGAAATTCTAGCCCTAAAATTGGCTGCCACTATTTGTGACCTCGACTAATAGCCCTTCCTAAGAACTACCTATATTCTCCTACTGTTCACTTTCACCAAGAAAAATAGTACTTTGACAAGTTTTTAAAACTTGCATTTCAGCATCTAAAGCAATATGGTTGAACAAGGGGTGTGTCAAACCGTGGCCTTGCCATTTAAATTAAAAAGTATCTTAAGGTGGGCAAAAGAAGAATTATGGAAACTCCCATATTTCACCATGCCAAAATATAATCTTCAATAAATCCTCTAAAAAAAACCAAAATCCTTCAAGATATCATAACTCTATTATAACTAATCTCAAGTTTCAACACAGGCCAAAATATCATCTTTCAAAAATCCTTGTATCAAAATAGAGCTATGATTTACCTAGGGGGCCAAAATCCATTAAGCTACTATACTCTATAATGAATCTAAACACAATATCCTTTTTTGCCTTGGTAGGCAAGGCCAACAAACAACTACTGGAGGGAGGAGTTGTGCATGAAGTAAAACTTCAGATTACAAACTGCAAATGACCAACTTTTGTAACATGTGATTTAGTAGATCTGGTGTTCAAAGATAGTAAGGTCACTTGGGCAGAGACTCTTGAGGTCAGACCTTTCAGTCTGAACCTCCAATTCAATTTCCAAGGAAATGGGTTGATAGTCAATAATACCCACTCCAATGTAAAACCCATAAGAATGAAGTAAAATTTTGACACCTACTAGAAGCAAAACCCACAACAACCAATGAAATGGTTGACACTTGACACCCACTAAGCAAAACCCATATGAACTGAGGAAACGGTTGTTGACACCAACTTGAAGCCAAACACGGAAGAAAAAGGATTACAAAGCTCCGGAAGTCCAAGAAGCTTTCATTGTAGGAGTGGAGAGTAGCAAGAGTACACTATCCATTGGAGGCGTGTGTTATGACTCCACAACAACTTTCATTATATGAGCATAGAAGTAAACCAACAGCCACCAGCGCACCATCCATTGGAAGGCTGAACCATGACTCTGTTGTAGATGAACCCCAACTGATTTGACATTGGGTTTCACCTTGGTAGCTTAACATTGGGGAGGTGAAAGTAGGCAAGGTTTTTATAGGTGGGCTACAAGGTAAGTAGATGTTTGCAGATGGTTAGTATGTAGGTAAAGGGCTAGTAGGTTGTTAGCAGGTAGGTAGTAAGAACAGCAACTGAGTTAACCTAACCTCCATGGTTGCCTAACTTAGTGAATTGCACCTAAATGGAAAAGTGTTTCCTATCCAAGTGCCATCTATCCCTCATATGGTGCACTGGTTGCTCTTGGTGGACTCTGGCCTCTGTTGTAAGTGTGGTTGATGTACTCTATTAGCATGTGATTGTCACATGGACACTTTTGTCCTCTTGGAGATTTGAATCCAGACCTTCTTGCATTTGAAGCTGGGATGCAACATCTGTCTCTAATTTGTATACAATAAAACTTGCATAAGAGCATCTCCACCAACACACTGAACAACTTATTTTGGATGAAGATTGGTAAACATTTGCTTGACAGGCTCACTAAAAATTGATGTGGCTCAATATTTTTGCTCAATATGCTAGCCGCAAACAAGTGCTCTTGACTGGTCACATATATTGATTAGTTCAGGTGGTTTGTTATGAGTAGATTCTGACATGTAGCATCTCAGGTTCATGTTTGTGGGTGGGGCTTGGAATCAGCTTTGTTTTTGCTTGGCAAACTGGTGCAAAATTGCACCCAAAACATTCTTTTGAATTTTTTCGAAAATTTTGCCACAAAAGAGTTTGCGAGATTTACACAGGTTTCTAGTGTTAAATCAGGTTTTTCAGCCCGATTATTTTGAGAGTTTTGCAATAACTTGTCAGCATCAATGTTAAATTCTTTTAGGGACAATCGCCACTAGTGCTCCATCACCAAAATGAAAAAAGAAAAAGGCTGCTTGGAATCAATCAATCTTGGATGTGAGAAATAGTGATACAGGGCCAAATGCCAAGTATGGGTGAAGCTGCTCCAAGAGAAGGCAATAATATAGCAGTATAGGCCAGGATGTGAACTTTTGCTGGAGACCCCAAGTATACTCTAGGTTCTTTGCAAACTGCATTATCATCATGCATGCCACATGGTGAGTCCATATCAGGGTTTTTAAAAAATAAATTAAGGCATAAAAGATTTGCCAACTAAAATTAGGATTCCATGTTCTCACAAATTTAATTTGGGCAGAAGTTAGAGCTTGGATTGAGAGCAACTTCTGTTGTAACTGTCTCATAGAAGAACTACCCATATGCAATAAGTTCCTGCTCAAGATTTGGATCTTGTCATACCTTTCTTTCAACATCATGACAGCTCTAGATCATCTGCATTTTGCTTTCCAATCTAATTAACAAGCTCTTGGGTTTTGCAGATACACAGCATATGCATGAGCAAAGCTTTCACCTTAATTCAGCTTAAATAGATTCTGATTTCTCTGGTTTTGGTCATGATTTGATTGCAGCCTTCCACTCTCATGGGAATCTTGGCTGTTGCAATACAAAGTACATTGGGGCAGAAGTAGAGGATGGAAATTTGTGACAAACCTTGGAACAGACGTATAGGCAACAAAATAGAACATTGAAGTCCAAGTAGCATGGTCGGTTCTTTACTGATTAGTGTCGACTGTGCCGTTGGCCCAAGTGTTACCATGTCCTCAACTGATGTTTCCTTCCAAAACCTGGTTTTTTGGAATTTATTTTCAGCAGCAGAAATCAATTAAAAATCAATATCTCCCACATTCTGAATCCAATTCTTACCAAATAAATTCCATCAAATCCTGCTCATCAAGATCTTTCCAACAACACCAAAGGCACATTCCAATTCCTCCGAAATTTTCAGCGAAGAAATCATTCAGTATTCAAGAACTTTTGCACCACAAGTCCAAACATCATGGAACCAAGCCCATACTTTTATAAATGCCAAATATTTGCAAAAGCCATATCCATACCCAATGGGGTTTAAGTGTTTTGACCATAGTTTTCTGGGGAATATTGCATTTTTGAAAAAAGTCTTAGGAGTAAGCTCTTGCATCCTCTCTCTTTAGTGATAATTATCACTTACAGAGAGTGGAATTTTTGAAGGCAGCAAAAGAGTCTGCAGGTGCTCTGGTTGCAAAATTCCATGGTAGTGTGCTCTCCATGCTTCCACATGCATACAATAGAGACAGTGCAAGGATATCATATTTCCTTATAGCTATTGCTTATATTGTTGCTGCACCCAGCAATTCACACCTTGACAGAGAAGGTGTGAATGGTTGATGGATGTATGCGAAAGCAAACCACTCACCACCTGCTTGTGGTTTGATATAACAAAGAGGATGGCAAAAGCATTTTGAAAATTTGGCACTTAGATGCCAAAGTATGTTGGATAAAATTGAAGAGTCCATCTCAAAAAGGATGAAGTACTTGGTGGGAGGGGCATCTCCAGCCTTCCTTGTGGAGAAGAGGCTTACCAAAACATGCACAGGTATGCAAAACTGTTGGAAGCAAACAAGCCTAAGATCAAGTACTATAAGAGCACCTAAATAGAAGAGATGCATACCCAATGGTTACAGTGAGACAAGGAGCCATCTTCAGTGTCAGCAAGCTTAGCACCTCTCTCTTACTGATCGAAGAAAACCCACTTCCCCAAGACAGAAAATTGCATAAAAGCAGAAATTACAATGAGGATTTTGACTGCAATCAACACTTTCACATTTTGCAAGCTTGCAAGCTACACCACCTTCTATCGTTCCATTAGGAAACATGCGCTTGGTTTAGTCCAGCTTGTGTCTAATACTTCCAAAAGTCAACAATGTTGAGCTGGTGGGTGCAAAGGTTAGAACCCAATTTTTTGATGCATTGTGCAACCTGGTTCATAGTCTCGAATCTCTCCTTAGTTTTGAGATGTTGTGATTCCCAGTTCAGCTGAAATGTGAGATGTGCCAACCAAATGTGTAAGATATTTCCAAGCATTGCAAGTAGACATGGAAATGTGGATTCATGTAGGAAAAGTCAAACTTCCCAAACTCATTGCTTGACATAGAGACCCCATGGGTGCCAATTGACTTAGAATTCGATGATGCTGCTATCTTTTGGAGTGATTGCATTTTGGAAATGTTTACCTCAGTCAGATAGGCGTTTGTTTTTTTTGCTTTCTTTTTGTCATTGCACATCGTATTGTTCAAGATAGTGTAGTTTCACAAGCTTATCAGTAAAAGCCTACAACCTTGGTTTATGTATAGGATAGGTGATTGGTTTGCCCTTATAGGACAAACACTTGTACCGGTTACTAAAGAGTGACGAAATTCATAAGGATAACACGATCGCCAGGCATTAACTCTAGGCACCTACAGGAGATCCCTCCTGGCCTGGTTTGTGCAAAACCCACTTTGGTAATCACAAAACCTACTTTGTGTTGTTGGATGCCCTCTAAAAAGAAGCCCTCTAAGAGTGAAAATCAAGTTGCGCAAGTGAAAAAGGTGTGTTTATCTCCATTGCGTATAGGCAACAATATATCAAACACAACAATGTAACACTGCATGCTCATGACAGGAGTGATCATGACTTTGTGGGCTATTATTAATCATGGAACAAAGGTGTCCCATGCCATGACCATGGTGCATCACATTAGGGTTCCTTTATGACAACTACCGTTCAATTTCAGGTTTTTCATTGTTTCTTTTGCTTTTTTACTCTATTCTTTTAGCATGTATGTACCAAAGATAGTACTTGTGGAACTATTCGTCTCCTCTTGTCATCTTAGTTTGAGCTTGTGCACATTGTCTCCAACCCATGTTTTCTTTGTCTCTCTCCCATGTTCTCTCTCTCTTTTTGTTTTTGTCTTCCTATGTTCTATTTCTCCCATGTATTTTTCTCCTTCTTGGATTTGCTTGCTTCTCCCTACCCCTCTTTTCACCTTGAAACTTTGTTTTTGTACATGGGCGGTGTTCAAGATGGCATGTGGCATTGCAAAATGTGCCAAATCAACATTGTGAATTAAGCATTTTTCTAGCTAGATGTAATTGAAGATTTAATGTGTGTAAAAAAAGAAGAAAGTAGCTTTCAATTTTCAATGAAAAATTCTTTCAAAAAATTTATATATAACAAACTTGGTTTGTAATGGAAGTTGCACTTTTATGTACACATTTTGAGTGAGCAAATGAGAGTGACTGCTTATTACAAATAATTGCAAGCATTTATTTTTATTCATGTAGTTGTGGAAAGAAAGTGCAATTGAGATATTTTTGGATTGAGTATTTGTTTTTTAGGAATAACAAGGTTCATAAATTTTATTTTTATCCATGTAGTTGTGGACAAATGTTTTGAATTTGAGTATTTGGTTGCCAAGAAGAAGCTTCATATTTCATTTGTATTCATGTAGTCGTGGAAGAGAAATATGTGTTTTAGATTTGGGTATTTGACTCATTTCTCCTTCCCCTTCTTTCTATCAAATTTCCACAAAGGTACCCATGATCATGTGAAACTAAACTTATATCTGATTGGATTTGGAGCTCCAATTCCCAAAACAAAACCTAGAAGATTTAATGCCCTATCAAGGCTAAAAGGAAAAAAAAAAGTTTATTAGGTAAAAAAAAATTGTTTTTTTGTTTTTTTTTTTTTTTTTTTTTTTTTTCCTTTGACCCTCAATTTATCATTCCATCATTCCAACCTTTACTTTTTTTTAAGAATTAACAAGTGCTATGTAATTTGTCATGGATTGCAAAGTAGCCGTATAAGCAATGTGTAGAACTCGAACTATATCAAGTGTTTTAGTTCAATGTTGGGTATTTATGCATCAATGTTTCAAGCCTTTATGTCTTGATGCATTAAAGCTTTTGTATGTCATTGCATTAGTGAACTATATATAAGGGTATTGATAAACTATGCATTAATTTATCAAACATTTTGTATTAATGATCCATGCCATAATGTATGATTGTACTAATTGAGGGTATGTGTTTCAATTTTTTAAGTTTATAACTTAGCAATGTGGGTGTTATGGTTCTAGTTCCAAACATTGTTTCAATCTATGCACATCCCCTTATTACAATTGCACTACACAATTGAACTAAGAAAATGATATCTTGCATGTATGTTATGGTCTTGTGAATATATACAACCTCACACTGCAAGATGTTTGTTACTACCATCTTAATGATTTCACATTATCACATTGGTTTTAAATGCAACACCAGTAGTTGCACAACAAATTAAAAGTTGTAAAATACAAGAAGATAGACTAGGTATGGTTTATCACTGAGACATATTGAAGTAAAAGTGAGCCCATATGATTCAATATTTGTGGGAATATGATTCAATATTTGTGGGAATACAGTAAGTTAACAAAGATTGTGAAAAACTCAAAATTTCATGTTTTTAGGGGAGACTAATTATTGTTGGTCAATAATCATATCACTCTTTTCATCAACGTTATAAACAATCAACATTAACATTCAATGGCATTAAAACATTTTGCATAAAACTTGAAACAACAATATCACTAAATATTGCAAAATATTAATACATTGAAAGTCTATGACACTAAAAACACCTCAAGACCATAAACTAAAGTTATTATTACTTAACCAAATGTTTTGCATGGGCATAGTCTATGAGATTTTAAAAATATTATAATTTTCATGGAAACTAGATTGTATACTGTGTGATGCAATACTTTTGATGAACACTATGATATACATACATGACAAGGTTGAGGTGTTGTGAACCTTGAAATCCTAAAAAGAAATTGGGATCATGTGGCTATTAATTATTAATTAAAGAATATCTTCACCATCTTCATATGATTTATAAACAAGTCACCAACACAATTGAGTGGCATGAATAATTTAAATATTAAGGGAATTATCATTAATGCATTGAAGAAAATTAATATTTTAAAACCTTAACCCATTAACATGGTTATTTAAATTATGTCTTTTATGTTTTTATTGTGATTGAGTTTAGTCAAAATGAACACTTGAATAAGTTGACATTATAATAAAAAATGATCAATCACTTGTAATAGGTATAAATATCACTTTTGTCAAAATGAAAATGATGAAATAACTAGTAATGTTCATTGTGTCATGTTTTTTTAATTTGATTGAAAAGCTAATATAGATGTTGAATAATAGGTAGCATAAACCATGATTAAATTTTTTAAATGATTCATTAACAAATTACAATACCCTACATGAAGTTATTTAGGGATGTTATAGAATGTAAAAGTAGACCTAGGCATTTGGTTGTAGGCCCCTATGCATGTAGGCCTCCTTCCCTTCCTAGGCATGTAGGTTTCACTTCCCCCAAGCATGTAGGCCTCATCTCCCCTAGGTGTATTAGGTCACATATCTAAAAATAAAAATGAAAACCTTTCACCTTGTAACTTGGAAATTTTGGACTTGGAGATCATATCAAATAAATTACAATTGTTAAAAAAAAAAAAAGGTCAATTTTTCACTTATATTCATGTTTACATGTGAATTTACCAAAACAAAGTAAATAAAATAAAATAAAATCTCTTTGACCAATTATTAATATTTTTCACTAGATTAATGTTGTTCAAGCATTTATGCCTTTTCAATATATACACATTTTAAGCTTTTGTTCATCTTCTTGTATCTAAGTCTAGTTGGATTAATGTTTAAACTTATTGAATTCAAGAAGTTCATGATAGTTTTTGTGTTCAATATAATAGTCATTTTGCTCATCACATTTTGTCTTCATATAAGTTGTGAAATGCAACATCCATTACTCAAATAATACAATGTTGATTCATTTACAAAATTGAATTCTAACAAATCTTAAATCCCCAAAAGATTAATTTCATATTTTCAAAATGATTTATTAGAAGTGAATATTTTGAAATAATGATAAACTAATGTTTAATATTTAACTATTTACCATTGAAATCATTTTGGTTAAAACTTCAAAGGTATTATTTCAAAGGTGGTGATTTGTATTATTGGATCATCTGGTGCATGTGTATTGTGTACTTAAGCTATAACCTTGACCATAAGTTAAATAATTGGTTTGGTCTTTTATGGTTTACAACTCAAATTGAATCTAAATGCACTTGCTTAATTCACTCACAAAGTTGAAAACACCATTGTGTTCTTTTTCTTATGAAAATAGTCTATTGGTCATCATTTCAATTTAGATGTTATATGATAATTAATAAAACATTGCTTGTGTTCAAATTCAAGATATATTCACAATGACACTTACACAATGTGAAAAATCTTAAATCATACATTATTATAAAAAATAAGAACATTATTCACAACATAAATGTGAGGTCCACTATAAGAAGTTATGCATATGCATTTATTCTTATCCACTTTACAAGCTAATAATTTTGACATGTTACAATAAACTATATTTTAAAAAAAGTTGATCATGGAAGTTTCCGTAATTTTCATCAATGCACAATACTTGTCACAACATCTTGTTTCAAATGATAAAATTTCAAACAAAATAAAATTTTGACAACCCTTTCCATATTAATTATTACAATTTGTTTCCACACAAACAAAATTTATGTGTGTAAATTTTTATATGTGAGCCAATTGATTTAAATGTTCATGCATTTGTTAGGAATTCAATGACATTGAAAACATGAAAATTTATACCATAATTATAAATTAATTAATAGATCTAAAAAGGTTAAATTGTGTTAGATTTTGGAAATTATTTTCAAATTTTCATTAAATTATTAACTTGTGCAATTATACCATGAGTTTGGTGTTTGGTAACATGAATATATCCATGAAATCATGTTTGATGCCTACTCATTGATCATTTTTTAATAACAACGTATACACCACCTTTTGACATTTTTACATGGATGAAAATTCATGAATTTGAAATGTAATTACATTTGTTTGAAAGTATAATATTTAAATCCTAATTTCAATCAAAGAATTGGCAATGGAATCGACCTTTCAATTTAATAGAATAATATAAAACCAAAAGTGACTAAAAAGTTCCATAATCCTTATTTGATTTCACTAGTGATGGTGATGGTTAAATATGCCTTGCAATAACAAAAAATCTTGAAGGTGAAGTCAAATTCTTACATCATGTATTCGTTACATTCAATGTTATATGAGTGTTATGCAACATATAAGAAAAGTAAAATAAAAAGAAATAAAGAAAAATAATGAAAATGTCAAGATATGATAAAGTTCCCTTCATACTAATTAAGTTGGGCTTCACATTGTTGCACACTACTAGTGATGATCAAAAAAATTTCTTCTTCTCATGTTCCCATATGGTTTCCAATATATATTTCATCATTATTTATGTCAATGTCGAATTTAATTTGAATTAATACAAATATCATGGACATGAAAAGGCATGTGTTGATTTACATTTCATATCCATGTTTGTGGGTAGGGAAAATAAGTGAGGTAGTTATTAGGAAAGAAGTGAAGTAGTTAGGCTTGGAAATGAGGTAGGTATGAATTGTTTATAGAATATAAAGGATTATGAAAAACTTATTGTCCAATGAAGACCATGTGAAGGATTATGTAAGATCTCCATATACCAATTCCTTGAAATTTCTCACAACCTTATCCTTGAGCTCTCAATTAAAGTTGCAACAAAACAAGGGAAACAAATTGGAAAATTGGAATTAGGTCAAGGCATGGCATGGTTCAAACACATGCTTAAGGTGAGTGGGAAGTGTGTGGGGGTGCAAGAGAGGACCTCTCATGATTTTCAAGTGCACTCCCAATTTAACCATCTTTCTAGGATTTGTAATCCAATACATAACCTTTAGGTTACTTAGCCATTTCTTGGACTTTTGGTGCAAAGAATTTAAAGAAGAAATGAAAGGCCACATGCTTTGTAACCCTTAAAGCCTGACCAATAAAAAGTTATGTGTTTATTTTACACAATGATGACACTAGACTCTTTCTCTACAAGATGGGTCAATTGGTGACAAGGAATTGATGATATTAACAAAAAAATAATCTTTGGGAGTTGGGAGTTTTGAGACATTTTTGACAAGGTTTAAGGTACTAAATTTTGTTTCAATTAACTGTTTTTTGTATCATTGAAAAAGTTTCAAAGATATTTACAATGCAACATGCCTTCACATTGCCAAAACAATTATAATGGCTAAAAGTTATGGCCATGTGAAAAAACATGATGGTAGGAACAAGTTAGATTCTTGTTCATTAGTATTATGATTTTGGGGATCAAATGATATACAATTGAAGAGCTTGATATGAAGTTGGAAACTTTGTTAAATGTTATATGATATATATTTTAATGTCCAATCCATGTGTAATTTGTGGAAGTTATAATCAAAAAGTTCTAGGATTCATAATTTGGCAATTTTAGGAATCATTCTTTACAAGATCCCAAGAAAACACCATTGAGAAGCCCCTCCTAAGGCAAGGTACACAATCTAATATGAGGTAGTTATGCCCCATGTAAGGAACTTGGGCCATGGTGAGTTTTGTGAGTATGTTTGACTTTTGAAGTTCGGATATAGGTTGAAAATTTGACTCTTGAAATAAAAATCCATTCAAACAACGAACCATGTATATGTAACCAATTACACATGGATACATGTAAGGTAGATGCATGGTATGGTGGCTCACTTATGGAGTCACAATTTAGAATGTTGTAGAATGTAATTTGCTTGTTCACCTATAGAAAATAATATAGCATGCCATTTGTCAATTAACCATTGGTTTGAGATTTTCAACTTGATTATGAAACTAAGTACATAATGTTTTTTTGGAAACAAGAGATTCATGGTCCAATATGGACTTTTGAAGTCCCAAAATATGGACCAATTTTTGACTAGAGTGCATTTCAATTTAAGCATTAATATTTATTTTCAATTTTTTTGATTGATAGTGACTAATTATTTAATGAAGAATGATATAAAGAACTAAAATATGAAATTCTTTTCCAAAAAACCTTAGTCAAAAAAGAGTTATGGACTTTTGAAAGGTCAAATTTGACCCATGTTTTCATAAGTCCCTATGAGTTGGTTGTTTTCTTGTTTTAAAAAAATAAGATAGGGGTTCATAGTTTTGGAATATATAGTTTAGCCACATGTCATATGGATTTTATTGTTATGTTTGAATGGTTTTCAAAATTCATCCATTGTGACAAATATGTGGTGGATGACGTCATGATGTTGTGTCATAGGGTTTAGGGTTGTTTGAAGGTGGGAGTCGATTAGGTTTTGGAGGGAATGAACTTGTAGCTATGTTTGTTATTTTTTCCAACATACTTCCTTCTTGACAACCGGTTGTCTTTTTGCAAACCTTCAATGTTTTCGACATGTAATGGGTTTTCATTGATTAACTTCCATCTTCTTGCTCAAAGGTTTTTTGTTGGAAAATGTTTTGTCAGGAATGGGCAATGGCAAAAATAAAGTTAAGCACCAAGGGGGGGTTAAAAATGGTTCGAGGGCAAGAGCTACAAGTGTTGCAGAACATCAACAACTCTATTAAACCTACCGAAGAGAAGTTGAGCAAGTTCAAGAAAGAGAAGCTCAAAGAATAATAGTTGAGCAAGATGGGGCATTTTGAGATGGTATAAAATCTACACCAAATCAAGAAATTAGAAGGGCAATACAATCCATTCTTCAACACATTGTTGTAGTACTATTTATATTTCCTAGGTGTGGTGATAAATAAATAGTTATGAGGAAGGTTTGGTCAGACCCGGTTGTAGGTGCACTCCTTCCAAACTCTTTTAAATGTTCATAAGATTCAATTGCTGAACAAAAACTTTTATCTAGGTTAGTTCCATCTTTGTTTGAAGTCAAGTGATTAAGTTAGCTACAAAACACATTATTTAGACAATAGTTATGAGTTCAAGTTCAAAAACCTCCCTTAGAGTTAAAGCTCATTTGTTGAAGGTTCATCCTCAGAATGTCACAATGGTTGTTCATCGTAAGCATTTGATGAGTTCTTTTGGAGAGTTTCAATGGTTGTTGTCGGTACGCAAGGCAAGATTTGACATTTTGTCTCTTTAAACAAAGGCACTCGTTGAATCTTGGTGGTTTTTGGAAACATGAGTTAGTTTAAACTAGAAGGAGGTGATGAGGAGATGACTAGGGCCGCATGTCTACAATGAAAAATGGATGCATTACCTCATGGAAACACAAGTAAACACAATTTCATTCCATATTTTTTGTCAATTGCATTTTTGTTTTTATCACAATAATGTTATAAAATAGACAATTTTTTGTTGAACTTGTTTAGATTTTGAGGGTTTGTAAGATTTGGTACAATGTTTGTGTCAATCTAAAATTTAGAATTGAACTAGTGAAAACCTTGTGACCTTGCTACACCTTAACAATGGTGAGCTTGTTGGAACTTAGGTTTGAGGATCCAGATTGTTTCACATGAACATACAATCTAGAAGCTAGTGAAAATTGAATATTATACAACTCAATGATTTGTTGTATTCAGTGATTAATATACATGTTTAGTGTTTGAGGATGCCACATGTTTATGTGCATCAACATGGAACTAGGTATGGTGATTAATAAATTTCAAAGTCTAAGTATGGTTTCATATGAAAATGGTTTAATACTTTGTGAATGATATTCATAAGCTCAATGTGGCTGCATTTATTTCTTCATTTTGTTGTTTTAAAAGTCATGTCAAAAAAAATTCAGTTTTTTATTTGATTGGAAAGGAATATGTATGCAAAAGAAATTTGTTTCCAATAGTTGGGAGTCTAAGGCACCTATTTGAGAGCCCAATCTAGCTGTTAGTTGGGTTGTTTAGGATTATTTGAGACAAATATTTTGCAACTTGAGCTTTGAAATTCAAATTTGTCTAATGTTTGAGTGGAGAATTGAAGAATATGTGGATTGCCAACCACAATTTTGCTAATTTGAATTGCTACCAACCACAATTTGGAAAGTTTGAAACAAGTTTATTGTGTCAATTCATCTAAATGTTCATGAGGACTATCTAGATGTTAGACCCCAATTTCAAAGTCTCAATATGATATCCATATGAAAATGGTTTAATATTTTGTGAATTTGATAATCATAAGTTCATGGCTACATTTATTTCTTCTTTCTGTTGCTTTCAAAGTCATTGTAGTTTTCTACTTGATTAGAAAGGAATATGTATGCAGAAATCTATCTCCAATTAGTTGGGAGTCCAAGGCGCCTATTTGAAAGCCCAATCTAGCTATCAATCAATGGGCCATCTAGGGTTATTATTTTGTAACTTGAACTTTGACATTCAAATTTGTCTAATGTTTGAGTGGAGAATTGAAGAATATGTGGATTGTTGACCACAATTCTGTTAATTTGAATTGTTGCTAACCGTGTAATTTGGAAAGTTTGAAACAAGTCTATTGTGTGAATTCCTTTGAATGTTCATGAAGATTATCTAGATGTCAAACCCCAATTTCAAAATTTCAATATGATATCCATATGAAAATGGTTTGATACTTTGTGAATTTGATGCTCATAAATTCATGGCTACATTTATTTCTTACTTCTGTTGCTTTCAAAGTCATTGTAGTTTTCTATTTGATTAGAAAGGAATATGTATGCAAAAATTTGTGTCCAATTTAGTTGGAAGTCCAAGGTGCCTATTTGAAGCCCAATCTAGCTATCAATCAATGGGTTGTCTAAGGCTATTTGAGACAAATTATTTTGCAATTTGAACTTTGACATTCAAATTTGTTTAATGTTTGGATGGAGAATTGAAGAGTATGTGGATTGCCAACCATAGTTTTGCCAATTTGAATTGCTACGAACCATAATTTGGAAAGTTTGAAACAAGTCTATTTTGTGAATTCATTAGAATGTTTGTGAGGATTATCTAGATGTCAAACCCCAATTTCAAAGTCTCAATATGATATCCATATGAAAATGGTTTGATACTTTGTGAATTTGATACTCATAAGCTCATGGTTGCATTTATTTCTTCCTTTGTTGCTATTGCAACTTGAACTTTTATATTCAAATTTGTTTAATGTTTGAATGTAGAATGGAAGATGAGGTGGATTGCCAACCACAATGTTGGCCATCTGATTTTTTGCCAACCACAATCTATCCGGAGTTTGAAACTAAACTATTGTGTGAATTCAACTAAATTTTCATGAGACTAAAAGTCACACCCCAAATTCTGGTTGGCAAAGCTTTTGAAATTTCAAACCAAGGTTGATTGAGTTTAATGATTCTTGATGATATAATTTGATTATAACTTGATTTTGAAGGGGTACAACATTGACTCTAATATGCTTCCAATAATTGTTTTGCTTTATAATGATCTTTTCATTTGATTATACTAAACTTTGATGACATGTGTACTGACTTTGACCTAACTATGAGATGAATCATAACAATTTTGTTGTGATGTATTTTGATTTTGATCCAATCGTACAAAGAATTTACATGATGTGTTATGATTTTTGTTGGACTCTAAGGTGAGTCCTCAAAACTTATATAATGTGCTATGAAGTTTTGGTTGGATTCTGAGGTGAGTCTTTATAACTAATATGATGTGTTATGACTTGTTTTGATTCTAAGGTGAGTTTTAATGATTGCAATGATTTATTGTCACTATGGTTGGACTTTAAGGTGAATCTTTAGATATTATATGATGTGTTGTGACTTTGGATAGACTTTGTAATGAGTCTTCAAAACTTATATGATGTGTTATGATTATGGTTAAACTTTGAGGTGAATCTTTAGATATTATATGATGTGTTGTGACTTTGGGTGGACTTTGTAGTGAGTCTTCAAAACTTATATGATGTCTTGTGATTGTGGTTAAACGTTGAGATGGGTCTTTATATATTATATGATGTGTTGTGATTTTGGGCAAATTCTGTAGTGAGTCTTTAGGACTTATATGATGTGTTGTGACTTTGGTCTTTGGTTAGATTATGAGGTCAATTTTTAGAACTTAATATGAAATGTTGTGATTTTACTTTGACTTTGAAGTGAGTATTTAGAACTTATATATGATGTGTTGTGACTTTGGTTGGATTTTGAAGTGAGTATTCAAAACTAATATGAATTGGTGTGATTTTGATTTCACTTTAAGGTGAATTTTCAAAATTGATATGATGAATTATTGTGTCATTGATTTGACTTTGAGGTGAATATTTAGAACTTACATCATGTATTATGACTTTTTTGTGACTTTGTGGTGAGTCTTCATAACTAATATGATGTATATTGTGATTTTTAATTCATTCTAAAATGAGTTTTTATAACTAATTTATGATATTTAATGACTGTGATTTAATCATGATGTGAATCTCCATAATTCAACCATCTTATTATGACTTTGACAATATTATGGTGGGTTTGGACTCTAATGGTTTATAGTAAGTAACTTTTAGTTCTTTGTGGGTATTTACAATGGTTATGATGGATTTTGATGGCTTTCTTGATTTCTAGAAAGTCTAATTTCATTTTTGACTTTAATGACTTTTTCAAATGGCCTTCCTATTGGATGTAGATGGAATTCTTTTTGCATTTTCAGAAAGCCCATCCATTGGTGATCATAGGTAAAAAGGCGTTTGATGCACTACGTCCATTTTGGGTGAAGTGAATGAAAAAGGAGAATGTCTATTGTTGCATATACCATGTAAAGATGGAGGAGCTTAGAGTGGGCTTCAATCACATGTAGCAAAAATTTGAACTACACTCAAGCTCACATTGTGATTATGATTATGAAGTAGTCTATGGATATGTTGATGGTCCTATAATTGGTTTTGCATGGGTTCCCAAGCCATGTATTTTGGGGTGACTAAAATGTGGGAATCTATTGTTTGTCCCAAAGACCCTCATTTTGAATGGCATGCTCGAGATTGTGTATTTGGGGATTGTGATTGTTGTGGGGTGGATAATTCGCTTCTTATCCAATTGAGGAAGATGGATCATCATCTGCCCTAGTTAGTTGGAAGCATTTTAGTATGGAAAAGATTGTGACAAAAAATGGTGAGAAAAAGAAAAAATTGAAGCTCATTTACAAGTCTACTAGTTCAAGAGAGCTTGTCGAGTACTTGAAACCCAAGTTATAATATTTGTCCGCCATAATTTCATTGCTAGATGGTAGGACATTAATAAAAAAAACGTTGTTTGTGACTATTGTTTGCAACTAAATTTTAGTCACAAACGACATAAGGACTAAAAATTAACATAGTAGCAAATGACAAGTTGTAAATGACCATTTGTCACAAATGATAAATGAAATATTTTTTCATAGATACGAGTATGGAGATTTTATACGTATCCAGGGATGAGTTCTTATAACTACACTTGCAATTACACTTGTTACTATAATGCACACCAATATGTTCACACGTGGTAGCCTAATAATGTGACATGTGGCATCATTTGGATTTTTCAAAATATTTTTCCAAATAAATATATATATTTTTTTCAACCATTCAATTAAAGCAAGTACATTGTGCCATGTGGTAGCCTAAGGTTATGCCACGTGGTAACTTAATATTGCCCTATAATCATTTAGGGTTAGTTTAAGGTTGGACCACTTATGATAGGCCACATGGCACCTAAGGCTAGGCCTAAGTTAGGGGCCTAGGTTAGGCCACCTCTAGCCTAGTTAGGTGCCTAAAGTACCTAACCTACTTTTGAGCTAGGCCATTTACAATAGGCCATGTGGCACCTAGGTTAAGCCTCGGCCACCTAGCCATAGGTCTAGCCTAGGTAGGTAGGTAGGTGGGTGGGTCTAGGTCTAAAACTTTTACAACAAAATCCTATTTTATTTTAAGTTTAGCCTTTTGGGTGGAGCCTATGTGATTAGCTCCTCCCATATGGCAATTGAAAAAGTTGAATATATTTACTCCATTAAACCAACTTACTTGTATAGTTTGTAAACTTGAAAATGAAAGTAAAAATATGGGATAAAAATTTAATTGCAACCTAGTCGCATAGTCTAACTTAGTTGCATCTATTCCCTAGCATATACTATTACATAGCCTACTTACTAAGTAGCATAAGTTCTTACTATGTTTCTATTAGATAATATTTATTTTAAATACATATTAAATAGCCTATACCTTTGTAACCTTTAGGGCCTAGGTAGAAAACAATAGCAACAAATTGAAGATACATAAAAATTATTTAGAAATAAATAATTGTAAGGAGAAAACAAAGTTAGGTCTACTTTACAAACTTTTCAATCAAATTATTCATGTTTATAGGTGACAATGATTCCCATGAAGATTTAGAAACGAAAGAATGACCATAAGATCCAACGAAAAACGTATGTTCAAATACCATGTCTATAAAAAATGGCAAGAAAATGTCACCTCAGAAGGCATTTTTCAGAAATGGCTGTGTGAAGAGAAACTTAGCAAGGTTTTTGTTCCAAAAACCATTCACACATTGTCAAGTTATACTTTCTTATCAATTATGGAATTGCACTATGCCCACATGGTTTCCATTAGCAACAACATCACCACTAGCCTCTACTCACTCCCCTTATGGACACATGCATAGCAAATTCATGAGGTCCACACATCTTTTCATTGGTGAAACAATGGGTTGCATTTCATGTAAGTTTTTTCCAATGTTGGTACCTTGATGGGACGTCAATGGTGGACAAAAATGAACATGATGTCGTCGAAAAACACCAAAATCGCCGCACAATATGCAATGGAGAACAAGAGCTAGGGAAATAAACATGCATTGAGAAATGTTGTTAATGCTCATGGTTCTTGCCTTTCATCATAGCTAAACGAGAAACTTTGCAAACAATAATTTCATGTACAAACCTTAACAAAGGCTTATCTTCATCCTTAACCTTTTTCATCACATGAACAAAAATCGAAAAAAGTGCCAAAGGTGAATTGAAGAGCTTTTAAAATAATAAGGGTGGGATGAGTAGGGTAGGATTATCTTAAATGAACGTGGGTAGGCTAGGATGAATTTAAGTGAATTCATTAAAGTATAATCAAGTAGGTGGAACCTAATTTTCTACTTTTAGACCTATGGAAATATGTGAAATTCAACTTTGACTTTTCCAAAAAAAGAAGAAGCCATGCCTTCCCCTTCTTGTCTACATTTTGGAACATTTTTTTTCATTTCATTTAAAACTATAAAATAGGTCAAAGGTAGGAACACATGAATGTTGCTTTTTTTGTGTTCATTCATACTTCCCCTTCTAACTAATGTTCTATTTACATTTCAAATGTATACAAAACTTGCACCATGTGCATATATAGGCATCCATACATTTATTCCTTTACTTCTATAACATTTACATCTACTTATCATCTACTTTTCAAAATGTGATTGCAGTAACATCAAAATATATGCTATCAAATCCATATTAAATTATGATATTCCTTCCCTCCCAACACTTAAACTACAAGCAATTGAAGTTGTTTACATGGATATTGCAACAAAAAAAAAAAAACATTTATTCTTTTTCTTTTTCACATATATGTTTGTCAAAAACATAGTTTTGCATATGTTCAAGATACTTTTTTGGTCTAATTTATTATGCTTCCACCCTTTGCGAAAACCACATTGCCTTGCAACTAAAGTTCAAAAACTATTCAAGTACAACTATGTTGCAACTACTTCCTCCAAAGTTCAATTCTTATGCAATTACACCTTATAAATACAATGATTTAATAAATAAATTTCCACAAAAAAATAAGTTAGTTGTTCGATAATTGCACCATAGTTCTAAATGTGTTTTGTATACGATAATTTATACACACCGTATTTACACATGTAGTCAATTATGTTTAACTTTTTGAAGAGTTACATTGTAGTTATAACATGCAACTAAGTTAGGATTATTAAAAATGAACTACACATTGAACAACTTTTCTATAACTAACATACAACTTTCATAGGTGCAAATACGCCATGTGTCCACATTCCCACTGTTGATGAGGTACAAGCTTTGTAATTTGTTTTCAACTATGAAATTTGTTTGTATAGCTAGTTGGCCACTATGTTACCACTAAGCGGCCACTATTGTATTATTAGTTGCCCATTATTGTGCCACAATTATGCCATTATGTGGCCACCCGAATGCCACTAATTGTTACATATATATATGTGTGCCACTACGAAGCCACAATATTGGCATTGTTTTATAATTGGATGGCCGTTATGGTGCCATTACTTGGCCATTAATAAAATACTACCAATTCACTATCCATATAAAGTATGAATTTGTAGACCTCAAATTGGATCCCAATGTTACATAAATTACATTAAAAATATTTATATTGAAGGTACATCAAAGTATTCAAGCTTATACACCTATAATTTTTTAAGTGCAAAATTGATAATAGTTGATTCTTTTGTGAAGAGCTCCTTAGCACCCACAAAGGTTGCATCTTGTGGCATATTTAATATGTAATATTGATAAAAAATTTATTAAATATTAAATATTAAATTATGGCTTAATCTATTTAATTACCAATGATTTAAAAACTCGATTAAATTAGATTAAATTATTAGCCCTTGATTTAAATTAATAAATTTAATTTAGATAATTCATTTCATAATTAACTAAATAACTAATTAATTAAACTGAATACTAAAATATTCATATAAGTTTATTAATCAAATTTAAATATTTTTATTATTTCAATCATGTAATAAATAAATAAATGTCTAAAATAATATAATTAATTATTAGATAATTAATTCAAATAATTATGTCAAATAATTAATTATAAAATTTAGAATAATTATAAAATAAAATCAAACACAAAGCATGTGGAAGAATCTATTTTGTATTGCAACTAGGGTGCATCTAAAAGATTTAATCCATATGCTTGTCTTCAAAATCTCATTTCACAAACTATATAAAGGAGATGTTTTCTCTTGCATTTTCACATTAAAATACATGTGTTATGTTGGGATGAATTCATAAAAGTTTAATCTTAAAAGAAAAACATAAAATAAAATAAAATATTTTATGTGGCCATTATTTAGTTCACATACCTTTTTAGTATTCTACCTTCCTACTCACCTATTTGCTTACCTAAATAAAAAGGTTTTATTTTTTTACTAGGTAGGTAAGTAAGTAGGTATGTAAGAGCTGCCAACTTACCCACCTATGGTTATGTATTAACCTACCTAGGTATACATATTTGTTCCCAAATTCAATTAATATGCCACATGGCAATTTTTGATTATGCCACATGTCATAATTTAAAACCATTTAAAATGATAGTCATAATGAATGATGGATATCAATATTTTAAAAAAAACCATTAGAAAATTTTCATAGTGCCATGTGTTAAATTTTGATGAATGGATGAAAAATGACATTAGCATGACATTATGGTTGTAGTGATAGGGGAGTTGCATAATAGTTGAAAAGGAGTGGTTGCGACAAAATTGCAATGAGTTGTAGCATATATACGATGAGTTGCAACTCTTGTAATTCATACAACTTGTTCGATAACACTCACAATGTAAAAGTATAACAATGAGTTGCAAAATACCCCTTTTTCTCATAAAGTTGGCCTAGTGGAATTGTTGGTCTAGTGGATTGGTTTAGTGGAATTGTTGGTCTAATGGATTGGCTTGGTGGAATTGTTGGTTTATTAGATTAGCTTGGTGGAATTGTTGGCATACTAAAACTATTGATTTAGTGGATTTACTTGGTGGAACTATTGGCCTTATACTATAATTGTTGGTCCAATGAAACTTTTGGTTTAATGCATTTGTTGCAATCTTAACCTTGGGCTTGCAACCAAGGTAAGGGCTTGCGAAGGTGCGGGCCAAGAGTGAGCTCGGGAGTCACATTTCATGCTCTCAGGAATGCAAGAGAGTGTGAGGGAATGAACCCTCACACTCCCAAATGAGCTCCCACTTTGGGAGTTCGAGTCCCAATGGACTCCCGAATTTTTAGAGGGCGATTGCAGGGGTCAAAATTCATTGGTTTGAAATGTTCCTTATATCATTGGAAAGATCTTGTAACGTAGATATTTGAAATGGGCTTGCATCACCCATTTGGATACTTAAAACACAAGTTATGGCCAAAAGAAGGGCCGGGAGTCAAATCGGCAATTTGACTCCCAACCATTAAAAGTTGGGAATCGCACCGATTTCCTTGCATGCAAGTGGCATGCCACATACCATTGGAAAGCTTTAGACCTCATCTCCATTGGAGGTCTGCATACAAAGTTATGGGCCTCTAAAGTTGTGAAAGTCCCAATTTTGGGAATTTCAGGACTCCCATTTGGGAGTCCCAGGACAAAATGCAATTTGGATACCGGTCTTGTGGCCAAGCACATAGTATACTATAAGGGGGAAGGTGGTGGTTTCCCTCAAGTCTAGGCCGTGGTGAGTTTTGTGAGTTTGAGTTTGCCTGTGGTTCGTCCGAGCACCAAAAGTGCTCCAACTATGCATTAACCAACTGGTTGCTTGGTTTGTGCAGGTTTGTGTGAGTGATTGAAATGCTTTTCAATCTTCCTAGTCCCATCCCAAAGCTCCAGTACACCCCCCTACCCCCGAAGTGCTGCGAGCTAGGGAGCGTGCCCCAACTTCTTACTTTTCTACTGTTTTCATCTTAGACTCACATTTGAGTCCCTTGAGGAGGTTGGGAGTGCATCAGCATTGGTCTTGTGTTGAACTCCAATAGTTCATGATGGTTAAGTGGTGCATTAATGATTTCCAATGTCCCCAAGGATTAAATGTACTTCATGAATGGTTGCATTTCAAGGTGGACATATTTAGAAGCTTATATACATGGTGTAAGCATGATTATGTGTAATATAATGGTATTTCAATGTATTTCAATGTGGGTGGTTTAGGATGGGTTTCAATTTAGGGATTAGGAAAACATGTTCATTCTGCAACATATCATAATTGCCACATTTTGCATGTACATCAACCAAATTACGTCCAACAAATATAATGAATCTTATTCATTATCAATGGTTTGTTCATGAATGTACTTGCTTTGACTTTCAAGTGCATTTGTGTTGGAACACATGCATTCATCACTTGCCTCCATAACAACAACAATGTGGGTTGAAACATTTGTACTTTGTGAAAATCATACTTGAAAATTACATCATAATTTAAATGTGACCAAAATTAGACCTAAAAAAAATAGAAACAATGTTGTGTTTGCTCATTCTAGTATAACTTTTTGAATCACAAACAAAAGTAGTCATTTCATGCCATATTTTTTGTTGCCACTTTTTGCATACATGTTAAACAAGTTACATCCAACAAAGACATTGGTAAATCCCATCAATTTTCAAAGGTTTAAAAATTTGTTCACAAACATACATGCCTCTTGAATGACATTCATTCATTATTACTTGGCTTAGGGGGACCTTAACTTCAAATTGGGGGTGGTTTGGAGATGATGTGCCATTAAGGTGATTTATGTCATTTGTGATGTGTGTGTGTTGGACAATGATAGTTGTAGGCATCAACATGGTAGCACATGACATCATTTCCACATACATATGCAATATGTTGATCATTAATTTCATTTAATGTCTTTTTGGGTTCATTACATGTTATGTTTTAGGTGCAAACATAATAATTCAAATGATTTAGGCCCATTTAGGTAGTCCTTAAGTTAATCTTTAAATTTAATGTGGTAGACTAAGTTGATTATGTTAAAATCATGTTTTAAGTCTTTACATCACAAATTTAGTATCCAATAATTTAATAATGGAAATTTTGTGGATTTCATTCATTCATAGGTTTGTACTTCATTTGTTAACACATTTATTTTTATGTTTTCAATGTAAGGTAATTCATGTGTAAAACATATGGATTTATAAATGATCAAACTTCACATGATTTTCATTACTAAATCATTGAATGCTAAGTTTATGATGTATTTATACTATTAAAGTTAGTTATTTATTAAAAACATGGTTAGGTGACTCACATTTGACATTTTGAAGAGCTCACATCTTACACAAGCTCAAATACCCACAATTATAATAATGATCAAACTATAAATTTTATAATTATCCCCTATACTTTTGGTAAAAAAATTTGATAAACCACCTTATACATATTAGTCGACATGTGATTGGTTCAAATATTGATGTGAAAGCTTGGATATTTCAATGTGAAATGGACTATAAATTTGATAAAAAATGATGAAAATCATGGCATTCAAAAGAAATTTAAATCAAAATATTTGGTAGTGGGAAAGTTGTAATGCATTTTTTGATATTGGGAAGGTAAAATTTTAAATATAAGTTAACCCAAAAAATTCAATAGATTTAACTTAAATATCCACTTACGTCAAACAATGATCATATTGTTGAATGATTTATTGTATTTGATTTGCATGTTGTGACAAAAAATGAAATTGGTTATTGTCAACAAATTTTTTAAAAACTCATGATAAAAAAGGCTAAATGAAAATTTAAATGTTATTGTGAACCAATTATTTTTAACATCCTACTATTGTGTAAAGGTGTATATCAATTTTTTTTTTTAAAAATGTGATTTCAAATCATTTTAAAATAAGGATAAAAAACAAATGCACTAGCTACATTGCTTATACATGCTGTTGGTTTTTAAATTGTGAACTTAGCTTGTGTTAAGAGGTTCAATATCCTTTGATGCACTCTAATGTGCAATTTAATAGTTCAAATCAATATAATTCAATTGGAAAATTTGTAATTAATTTCCACAATTATAAATCTTGTCTTTTTCCACTACCCAAATTCACTAGGTTTTTAGCGAAATAAGAAAAATTGACTAATTACAACTTGTATGGTTCAGTAAAAAAAGACTAGTTGATTAAGACATTTTTAGTGAAATGTTTTTCAGTTGTTTTGGATAGTTACATGTGCATTAGATGATTTTAAATTAAAAATTATGACATGGATATACAAGGTCCCAAATTAATATGATGTGGAATAACGCCCCACGTCATCATATAACTTTTTCCCCCCCCCAATTTTGTCAACAAAAATGTTTTGACAACACTTAAGCATGATGTACATGTTTGTGTATTCACCATGATGTATATGTTTGTAAATTACATTTGTACAAGATACATTAATGCATACATCCATCAAGAATTAAACCCAAGACCTCATGGAAACCCATTAAGGTCTTAACTACGAAACCACTTGAACATTTAATTAACAAAGATGAATTTTAAAAATTTTATCATGTTTGGCATGAAATTGTTTAGGAAATTCAAACTTTAACATACATTTTCTTTTGCAAAATTTATTCAAATGTTATAAATGAAAAGATGATTTTGAAGCTTATTCAATAATGTATTAAAAATAAAATAAAATTTACAATGTAAAAAAAAAAAACTTAAAATAATATTTCATGAATAAACCAACAAATATTTTTTTGTTTAAATTGACCTAAAATCTTTGTAAATTTAATGTGAATTCAAAAGTACATTTATTAAGTTTTCTATTTAAAAAATTTCATTACATAAAATATGTCCATTTTTTGAAAAAATACAAGTTTTTGTTTTCCCCAATATGACAATATACAAATTTATTTATTTATTTTTACAATGTTGTTAAAATGGTAATCATCCATAAGCAAATTACCACATTTGGTTATAGATAAGTTGTGTCGTTGGAAACTTGTTTAAATCTTTCATTATTATGGTTATTTAAGATATTTCATTGTAAAATATTAACAATATATTTTAAATTTGGCCCAAAAAACTTTTCTTTCAAAGAAATCTTATTTTGATGTTGTCACCCCCTTAAATTGGCAAAAATTGGTCATAAAAATAAACATTAATTAAGTAATAAATATAACCATTTAATTATCAAAACCGTATAATTTTAGCAAGATTTATCATACACTAATACCAATGACTTATTACACAACTTTGAAAAAACATTACAAAATGTATTTTTTTAATGATGTAAGAATATATTTTACATTTGTTTCTTTTGTAAAAGGAAACACAATTTAATTTGGTGAAATTTTGGATTTAAATAGTTGGATTAACCCCCCTCCTCCTTAACCAACATGTTTTTTCGGGTTTCAAGTTTTCTTGACTTGGCAATTTTTGTTGGGAAAAAAATGAAAAAAATAGTGCAAATTCAAAGAAAAATGTAAATAACAAAAAAATTGCAAAAACATTGGGATTAAAAATATGAACAAAAACATGTTACTTCTAATGAGTAAAAGTTTAAAATTAATTTTAATAATTCCAACCTTAAACACATAAACAATTCCAACATCAAGTTTATTTTAAAATATTTAAGCTCAATCTTTGAGATCATCACAAACTTTATCCAATTTTTTTGAAAATTTAAAATAAATATTAATGATGTAACTAAAGGTTTTTTTTAGTGGTGAATTTCCACCATTTTGTAAACCTAAAAATAACCATCAACAAAGGATTTTTAAAAATGTTTAAAACCTATATTTTTATTTTAAAAAAATAATATAATTATACAATAGGTTCTAGAACTTGTAATGTATTAAAAAATTATAATTAAGAAATTAATTTACAAGGTTAAAAAACTAACTTGAAATTGCATGTCATGAATAAATTTACAATTTTTTTTTTTGTTTAAATTGACTTAAAATCTTTGTAAATTCAATGTCATTAAAAAATGAATTCATTAAGAATTTTACAATTATATTTTCAATACATAAAATATGTACAATTTTTGTAGAATTACAAGCTTTTATTTTCCCTTATATGATTATGCACAATTTTTTAATTTATTTTTACAATGTTGTTAAAATGGTAATCATCCATAAGAAAATTATCACATTTAGTTATAGACAAGTTGCATAGTTGGAAACTTGTTTAAATCTTTCAATATTATGGTTACTTATTATGTGTTACTATAAACAATTCACAATATATATTTTAAATTTGACAAAAAAACTAGAAGAAATTTTGTAATATGTAACCATTGAATTTGTAACTACACGTGATTACATGCAACTATCTATTATTTACAACTTTGTTTTATCATTTTTATAGCTAGTCAACATCATTTAAAACTTTATGACTATATTTGCAACTATGGAGTGACTATTCAATTACACATCCTTCCATATTGACTAGCTTCTTAAATTTTTCATCTAAGAATAGGCACTTATGTTCATTTAATTGCAATTTGGTTAGTTATTATGGTGTGTTTATACATTTATTACTGTACACTAGGGTTTTGTGGATTACATTGAAAGTATATTATATAGATTTTATTCAAGGTATATTAACATCTATTAAGCTTAATTAACATATTAAAGTGCATTTAAATTATATTCAAGGTATATTAAACATATTTGACTTGTATTCATGGTATGTAAGATATTTAGTTTGTATTCAAAGTATATTAAACATGTATTTGACCATATTACGGGCATATTGGATTGAAAAAAAATCATTTTGATTTTATATGGTTCATTTAAAAATATACTATCTCTATTAAGATATGATTAAATTAAAGTAGCAAGGTCATATTCATATGATATAATCGTTGTATTAAACAAGCATTAATTATCTAACGATTATTATTTTCAAAAAAATCATTAGTTAGTATAAAGTATAAACTAAATAATTTTATTTAATAATTTAATTATATTTAAGCTAATACCAACTAATAAAAGAATCAATTGTTATCTATTAGTTATTTCAATTTTTTTTTGATTAATTACATATTAAATCGTAAATTGATACAATAATTAATCATTATTCATCAATTATTCATATTAATTAATAAATTAATTCAAAAAAAAGAAATAATAGTTAGGAATTAAAAATTACTTTACTTCTATCAACAAGTCAATAAGTTTATAAATAAATAATCTATATTTAATATTTATCAATCAATGATTGATCAATAATTTCTTCAATATTATTTAATATTTAGTTACTGTGAAGTAACTAATTATCCTAAATAATGATTCGTTTTTTATTTAATTCTGAAATATATGATTAGTTCTGAAATATCCCAATAATTTGATCTAGGTAGTTAAAGAAGAGTTATGGTGGATAGCTAATGAATACTAATTAATAAATATATAGTCAGCCAATGAATAATGAATAATAAATTCCTCACAAATTAAATTGTCTAATTACTTTTAATGGTTATTTAAAACTGACATACTTTTACTTAATAAATAAGTAAAATTCATAATACATTATTTTTGTTTAATACTTAATTTTTTAATTAGTTAATATTTCTTCAATATAAAGTAGTAGTTTATTTATTATTTTATTAATATTTATTAAAGTATGTGAAAGTTAATATTTATTAATCAAGAATTATGGTTAATAACTAATAAATATTAATCAGTTAATATTAATGTTTATTAAAACTGACTTAAATATCTACTAATTAAGTTAATAAGTTAGAAATTTAATAATTTATAGGTTTTATTTTGGAATTACCAATTAGTTTATAATTTATTTATCCAGATAATCCATTAATAGTGAATTATTTTCTATTTAATTAGTTCATCGCTAGAAATTCAAAAGGTTTATTTTCAGAGGTAAAATTAATATTTTTATCTACACAATTGAATAAATAGAAATTATTATTTAAAAATTAATTCCCAAATAATTAGATATATTCAAAACTTAAATGATTAATTTGTGACTTGAATATTTAATTAGATGTTAAATAATTATTTCCTGAAATAATTTATTATTAATTTTGAAATTATTACTATGAACCAATTGATCAGTCATGGGAAACCATGAAAGAATAATGATTAATGCTACTTTAAAAATTGTTAAAATTATTAAAAAATGTAATAAATAATTTTGTAAGTGGATGGGTGGGTAGGTAATTAATTATTAGCTAATTAATTAGTTAGTTAAATGTTACTTCTTTCTTATGTATTTAAGTATATACTTTACAAATTAGAAGCAAATTCAAAACTTGTGGAAGAATCATTTAAAATTGTAATTGAAGTTGTGACTAAGGTGTAATTAAAAGGTTTAATCTATATGTTTTGTATTCTAATGTCATCTTACAAAGTATATAAAGAAGATGCCTTTTTTTTGAATTTCTTATTAAAACTCATGTGCCATTTGAGATGAGCTCAAAAAAGCTTAACCTTAAATGCAAAACATAAAATAAAATAAAAGTTTTTACTTGGTTACTATTTAATTCACCTATTTTTCAACTTTTCCCCCTTTCTATCTATTTAAGTTAATAAGTGGATTCAGTAGGTTTGTATCCTAGAAATAGGTAGGTATTATTTTACGCACATAAAAGATTTATGTACCTACCCACCTATGTAAGTAATTATTTATATTACAAAATTTAATCAATATGCCATGTGGCAAATTTTGATTATGCCATGTGTCACAATATAAATACATTTAAATTGAATAATCATAGGATTTCAATTAAAATTTAATTTTAATCAAAATTTATTCCAAGTGCTAAGTATCAAATTTTCCTTTGTCTAAGTGTCATAATGTAAATAGTTAAAATTGGACCATGTTGATTTTTCCTCATTATATATTATATAAAATCATATATTAAAAGATTCCAAGTTTTGTCACGTGTCATAATTTGATTAAAGTATGTGTTGAAATCTATGGCCATTAAATTAATATTTCAAGAATAATAAAAAAATTCCCCAAAAAATATTGTGTTAATAAATGGTAATTAGAGATATAGTTATTGACGCACTCCCAAGTTCCTAGTTAGCCCCAAGTTGGGCCTGAGTTACTCAAGTTGCGGAATTGTGCGGGATTCGAGGCACGTTCCCAGTTCTTAGCACTGAAAGGGGTAGAGGGGTGTGCTAAAGCTTCGAAATGGGACTAGGAAGAGTGACAAGCTATTCACTTACTCGAACCTGCATCAAACCAACGAACAAGTTGGTTAGTTCACATTTTCGAGCACCCTTGGTGCTAAGACAAGCCCCGGGCAACTCTGGACTCACTTGACTCACCACGGCCCGGATTCGAAGGAAGCCATCACCTTCCCCCATATAATATACTCTGTGCCTTTCCACGGCACCCACATCCGAATGGCTTTTTGTCTCGGGACTCCTAAGGAGGAGTCTCGAAACTGTCCCAGTTTGTACTTCCGGGATTTTGAGCGATCATAACTTTTTGCTCAGACCTTCGATTGGGATGAAGTCTAAAGAAAACTTGTAACTCTCCTGAACAGCTTTTCAACGATGTGTCACACTTCACCTGCACGCATCGGGATCGGGTCGATTCTCAACTTTTTAGTAGTCGGGAGTCAAATTGCCAATTTGACTCCTGGCCCTTCTTTTTGCCATAACTTGTGTTTCAAATGTTCAAATGGCCCATGTAAGGCCATTTTTCAACATCTACACTTCGCTAGCTTTCCAATGATATAAAAAACACCTCAATATGAGGTGTTTTGACCCCTGCAATAGAACTCTAAAGTTTTGGGAGTCCCAGAGGATTCCCAAGTCCCAACTTTGGGAGTGTGAGTTTCATCCTCACACTCTCCCAAGGTAGGGTTGCGATAGTTATTTATTAGTTACAAAAGAATGGTTAATAGTTGCAAATGTTATATAATAGTCAAAGGATGGAAGTGTATATGTTAATCGTATATTTCATCCATGGGAAAACTGTTGACATCACGCTAAATCATCATTTGCAACTAAAGGTTTAATGTAACTTTATTTATGCAACTAAAGGATTTTTTAGTTACAAAGTTGATTATAATTGTTTTTTAGTCACAAATTAACATTTTTTTCTTAGTGAAACAATTCTTTAAAAGAATTAAAAAAAATGTTGTTGCCCTTTTAAATTGACAGAAATTGGCCACAAGAAAAAAAAATTATTTGAGTAATCAATATAACCATTTAATTGTCAAGACCATATTTATTTAACAAGATGAATCATACATTAATATATAATTAACTACCTAATTTCGAAAAAAAATTCACAACATATTATTATTATTATTAATGATGTAAGAATGTATTTAAAATTATTTTATTAAAAAAATAAAAATAAATTAATTTATTGAAATTTTTGGTTTAAATAGTTGGATACTCCGACCCTTTTGGCTCACAACCTACATAGTTTTTCAGTTCTGAATTTTTTTAACTTGGCAATTTTTTTGGGGAAAAATGGAAAAAATAATGCAAATTCAAAAAGAAATGTAAAAAAAAAATTTGCCAAAAAATTGAAATCAAAAAATTGAAAAAAAAAGGTTACTCTTAACGAGAAAAAAATTAAAAATAATCTTAATAATTCCAAGATTAAACACATAAACAATTTCAATGTCAAATTTATTTGAAAATTCTAAATAGTAATCTTTGAAATCATTTTACAAACCTTGTCCAAGTTTCTTGACAATTTAAAATAATATTAATAATGTAATTGAATTTTTTTGGTGTTGAATTTTCATCATTTTGCAAACATAAGAAATGCCATCACACATCAACAATTTTTTTTTTTTTACATTTTTATATTTTTAGAAATGATATAATTTTACAATGGATTCGACAACTTATAGCCAAAATATAAAAATATTTTAATAAACTTGCACTTCCATATATGGATTATAGCCAAAACATGGTTAAATTTTCTTGTGGATGATTTTGAAATGATTACAAAATTGAAAATAATGAAAAGATTAAAAAAATCATTGATGTCATTATTATTATCACCATATATAATTAATTAATTTATTAATTTTAAAAATTCATCTTTAAATATTTAAACGTAAACTTGTAACAAAATGAGTTTGATTTTTTTGTTAAATCATGTTTAAAATAAAATAAAAAGCATAAAATATTGATTACTTTTCATAATAATAATAATTTTTAAATTTTAAAAATTTTAATCCATTGTTTTTAACAATGGTTTCTTTTTCAAACACCAAGAAAAAAAATGGGAAAAAAATTAGAGATTATTTTTGGGGTGGCATTATGAACATTCATAATAATAAACTTGTCTATGATGCCTAAAATAAACTAAGGGAAAAACATACATTTTAATTTACATAAATATACAAGAATTTAAGATATGAAAAATCGTAATTTAAAGGTGTACATGCATTCAAAACTTTGCATGCATGAACATTTTGACCTAATCACTAACCCATTCATATATAAATGTGCGATTTCCCAAATTTTTATACATCCATTTCAAAAAATTGTGGTTAGTGCAAAATGCAATTCATAAGTAGTGGATTTAACAACATTCAAAGTGAATGATTCAACCCATGTGTAAATGTTAATAATTCAAGACGTGCAAAAAAATGACTAACCCATTCAAGTATAAATGTGAAACATTAAATTATTATGTGTGTTTCAATATATATTAATAAGTGCAATATGCAACGTTTGAATAGTGATTTCAATAAGTTCAAAATAAATGATTTAATTCATGTAAAAATGTTGATAGTTCAATAAATGTGGAAAAATTCGTTAAACCATTCAAATATAATTACAAAATATTGAATTACATGTGTTTTAATATATAATAATAAGTGTAAAATGTAATTTGTGAGTAATGGTTTTAATATATTAAAAGCAAATTCTTCAACTTTGATAATTGAAAAAATGTGAAAAAAAAAATAATTCATTCCAATATAAATGTGGGGTTTAAAATTGTCGCAACCTTAGCTTTAGGTTCACAATGAAGGCAAGGGGTTGCAAAGGTGGAGGCTAAGAGTGAAGCTCGGGAGTCACTTTTCATGCTCCCGGGAGTGTAGGAAAGTGTGAGGGAATGAACCCTCACACTCACAAGTGAGCTCCCATTTTGGGAGTTGGAGTCTTGATGGACTCCTATAGTTTTAGAAGGCGATTGTAGGGGTCAAAACTCATTGGATTAAAGAGTTCCTTATACCATTGGAAAGCTCTTGGAAGTTAAATGTCTAAAATGGGTTTGAATGACCCGTTTGGGTATTCAAAACATAAGTTATGACCAAAAGAAGGGCTAGGAATCAAATTGTCAATTTGACTCCTAATCATTAAAAGTCAGGAATCGTCCTGAATTATTTGCATGCAAATGACATGCCACATATTTTTGGAAAGCTTTTGATGAGGGCTATAATTTCGTTTGAGACTTCACCTCTATAGGAGGTCTGCACAAGAAGTTATGGGCCTCCAAAGTCGTGGGAGTTCTAAATTTGAGAATTTCAAGACTTTCAACTTGGGAGTTTCGGGACAAAATGACATTTGGGTGTTGGCCATAGGGCTAGGCACAAAGAAGACTATAAGGGGGAAGGTGATGGTGTCACAACCCTACTTTGAGGGAAGTGTGAGGATGAAACTCACACTCTCGAAAGTGGGACTTGGAAGTCTTTTGGGACTCCCAAAACTTCAGAGTTTGATTGCAGGGGTATAAATACCTCACATTGAGGTGTTCTTTATATCATTGGAAAACTAGTGAAATGTAGATGTCGAAAAATGGCCTTACATGGGCCATTTGGACATTTGAAACACAAGTTATGGCAAAAAGAAGGGCCAGGAGTCAAACTGGTAGTTTGACTTTTGACCAGTAAAAGTCGAGAATCGACTTGACCCCGGTGCGTGCAGGTCAAGTGCGACACACCATTGGAAAGCTCTCAAGGAGAGCTACAAGTTTGCTTGAGACCTCATCTTAATCGAAGGTCTGAACAAATAGTTATGACCTCGCAAAGTCTTGGGAGTCCAAATTGGGATAGTTTCGGGACTCCTTCTTGGGAGTCCCGTGACAAAAAGCCATTCGGATGTGGGTGTTGCGGAGAGGCACAAAGTATAATATATGGGGGAAGGTGGTGGCTTCCCTCGAGTCCGAGCCATGGTGAGTCAAGTGAGTCCAGGATTGCCCGTGGTTTGTCCTTGCACCAAGGGTGTTTTAGAAAGTGAACTAACCAACTTGTTGATTGGTTTGATGCAGGTTTGAGTAAGTGAATCATTTGTCACTCTTCCTAGTCCCATCCTGGAGCTTCAACACGCCCCTCTACCCCTTCTAGTGTTGAGAGCTAGGAGCATGCCCCAAGTTCCTCACAATTTCGTTGTTTGAATAATTTAGACCCGGTTTGGGTTTGACTAAGGGCTTGGGAGCATGTTAAGTGGTTTCCCCGAAGTCTAGGTCGTGGTGAGTCTTGTGAGTTCGTGTTTGCCCGTGGCTCGTCCGTGCACCAAAAGTGCTCCAAATATGCACTAACCAACTTGTTGTTTGGTTTGTGTAGGTTTGTGTGAGTAATTGACTTGCTTGTCACTCTTCCTAGTCCCCATCTCAGAGCTTTAGCATGCCCCTTTACCCCCAAAGTGCTACAAGCCAAGGAGCATGCCTTAACTAATTATCCTTTTGTTATTTTCAGCCTTTGAATTCAGAATTGAGTCCATCAAGGAGTTTGGGGGTGTGTAAAAAATTGTTACATGTGTTTTAATAAATTATGGTAAGTGTAAATGCAACTCCTAATGGTTTCAACATGTTAAAAGTTGATTGTTCAACTCGTGTATCATGTTTATAATTAAATAAATGTAAAAAAAATCACCAACTCATTATAATGCATTGGATAAATAAAGTTAAAAGCTATAGGTCAATTTTCACGGCAACAATTTAAAATTATTAAATAATTAAATAAGGTTCAAATTATATTCATAAGTGAATAACATAGTGAACTTAACAATTATAAATAATATTGATCATTAATTAATGCAACAAGCTAGTTGTAAATTTATGATGACCATTTATGTAGTTGAAATGTAGTCAAATTGGACAATAGTCGGAATATGTGGGGGTGGAAAAAAACAAGATTTCTTTTTGTGTTCTTTAATGTAGAAATGTTTTTTCAAGGGAAGGGTGGAAGGATCTAGGTGGAAAACAATAAGTAATATAATTTGGACCTTATTTTGGCCTTTACTAACTTTGGAATATAAGCCAACAAGAAGATTGAATCAAACCAAGATGAACATGTACATTACAAATGCTCCTTCCTTCAACTTTCCACACTTAAAAAACTTTTTCATAAGGTTTAAAAGTTGAAGGAAGGCACACCTTTTTCAATTGCATGGATTTTCCATATGCATTGAAACTCATTTGCAATATTCCCTTTTAGCAATTTGAAGTGAATTCATGCTATATTTCAATCGCATCCAAGTTGTCATTAAAATTGTAATAATTTAGAAATGAGTTCATCAAATCCAAAGCTATTTAAGTTTCAAAATTAAACTTTGTTATTTGATCCAACTACCCATTTTGCTATTTAATAATATCAAAAGTTCATATACTTTCATACTACTAAGCTATTTCTTTGTAGAAATGTTTAATATAGTGACATTAGTTTTTTTTTTTTTTCAACCTCAAAATCTCTTGCTTGAGTTAATTCACTTCATGATGATGAAAGTTCATCTCCATGATAATGAAAAAAATCATCTCCACAATCTTGCACACCTTTTCTGTGTATACAATTGATGTCAAATTATTTCATTTGAACCAAACCATTTTTCCAACTTCAATGATTTTATATAACTTCATGATGTCGTATGAAAATACGTATTACCTCAAAATAAGGACAAAAATGCCCCAAAAATGTTAGATTGGTCCAATTGAGCCATTGACAATCTTGATACCCCAATCATTTTCCTGCAAGATGCAATCAACTAATGAATATGTTAAAATTGTCAATCTTCTTGTCAAAATAGTAGATTGGACAAAAAATGAATTAAATTTCGATAATATGAAAATTGTTAAGGAATTTCATATATCCAAAAAATTTACAATTTTCATCATCTTGTGCATACCATATGGTACTAATTTCAATAAATAATAGCAAAGATACTTGAGATGAAAAAAATTGTTTTGAATTATAAATATTTCAAAACAACAAATAATCAACCACCAAGTTTTTACACTTTGTTCTTCATCATCTTTAATGTTAAAAAATGGATGTAAACACTATTTAATGTAATGTGAATTCATAAAAACTTGAATTATGACCTTCAAATTCACCATTTCTTTAGCCTCTCATGAATTGTTTTTGTTTTTTTATGACATAATACAAATTTTTTGAGGGAGAAAGGAACCTTGTTTCAAAATACATACACATGCTCATCTTGTAGATAGGTGTCAAATATTAATATAAAGAAGTTGCATAGCTTCAATCCCACGTTTTAGTAGGTAAAGAGGTAATATGAAAAAATAATTCCAATATTCCTTCAATTTCCAGAAGTAATCAATTGCCAAGTTCACCAACACCTTTGAATTCCTTCATTGAGCAATAAATATTATTTTACTTAATTTTCACATAATTGAAGATCAATTTGGTAACTCTCAATTATAATATATTACTTGTGATTTGTTGTCAAATTCAAGATGTACAAATTTGAACAAATCATATTGTTATGGTTGTCAAAATATAAAATATGAGTTGGTCAACTCACACACAAAGATACTTTTGCTTCCAACTTGAATGAGATGGTGATGCATCCCACAATATGTCACATCTTTCAAAATTCATGTAGGCCGATATGTGCCCATCTTCCCATCCTTCATATTGACCATACTTTCAATGTTTTTTTTTCCCCAACATACTCCATCTATAAATGTTGAAGCAATTTAAAAACCATTGTGTAATTGATTTTAAATACACCAATCAATCTTAACCTTTCAAGTCTCACAAGTGCCTCCTTTCAAAATGCATAATACATATTGTCACAAACAAGTATTAGTCTCCCATGCATACTTGCCCCACTTGTTAGCGCCCACATAGTAAACAACCTTTTAACCATTTAGGGGTTTACATGGATTGTAGAATGAAAAAAACTTGTTGGAGGAAATAGATTTGATTTCAAAAAAATTGAAAAATAACATACATAAAACCCATAGAAGAAAAAAACCCAAAGTAATAATTGACAATGACCACATGACATAATTATATGCACACCATGAAAACATTTAAATATATGCTCTACTAGAACCTCACATGGACAACACAAGACTAATAAACTCCCCATAAGTGCAAAACATATATGGTTGCAACATATGACAATGTATATAGATATAAGACATTGGGTTGATGCTTAAGACTTTTGAATACATGTTCAAAATAAGTTTTGTTTATAATGCTTTGATTTGCTATTTTAGCTTGTTGATGGATACTCCCCATAAATATGAAATTCTTATAAAAACCATACCATATAACCGAGTTCAAAAAGTGAAACATGAAAAGTCTAAATTTTTTGTCCATACCTTTCGTTTGAAGGACAAATGTGCCACTTGATCTTGGATCGCTTCAAAAAAGTCATTGCCATCAACTGGACTAGTTGTGTGTACATAAATCTCAAGGTTTACCAAAGTATCACGCATCTTCATTTGGAACATCTCTAGTAAGGTTACACAAGTTACAAGTGTTTGAGGGATCATATGAAGGATTAATGTTTTCACCGGTGGCCACTTTTTCACTTCCATGACCATGGGGAGGTTCAATTCCATTGAATGCCATAGCCCTGGTCCAATGTTTAAAATTTCAAGGTTAGGACATTCATATTGTAGTGTTTTGAAGTTTGGAAGGTTTAATGTCACTTCTTTCAAGACTCCAAGCCACTTCCCATCTTCACCCAATGCCATGCAAGGAATATCTAAAAACACTTTGTTCAAGAATTGGTTCATCCTCACCAACTTTGAAAGTGCAACGAAGCTTGATGCTCCATAAAGCACTTCTTGCAATTGTTTGATCTCGCAAAATTCAATTGAAGAACAATTTTGAACTTCAAGATTGAAGGCAACAAATTTTAGTTCAGGTGCAATTATGGACAACTCATTAGGACATGCCATCTTCAATTGGAGCTTTGACAAATTTGGCAGATTCATTATGACCCTTTTTGCCTTTGTTGAGAGTCCTAAGCATAGGACTTTTAGTTTTGGTGACTCCAGGCACCCAATCAACACTCCAAACACCCCCAACAAAGCTAGTGTTTGAAGGTTTTTCATTTTCTCATTTATGTGATCCAAGGCATCATTGTTCACTTTAACACAACGAAGTGTAAAGCTGGTCAACTTTGGCATCTCTATGCACTCTGTTGTATCAATGAACATATTTCGCAAATCAATTGTTTTCAATCTCATGCCTGTGTAAACAAATAAAAACAACAAAATGATTATTTGTTTGATTGATCAACATTTGTGCATAACATATACCATAATCCTTGAATTGATTTGGCAAGTGTCTATTAAATAATTAATATATTTAAAATTTTAAGCAAGTTAGCATTAAATTTTTGAAAAATTGAAAATTTCAGCTTAAACAATAATATTAAAAAGAGACACAAAATCATTCCAAGTATGTAGCAATCTCAATATGTTTAAACCATGTGTGTATTAGGCCCCTAACCTTGTGGACTTGGGTTCAATTCCTAGACATGACAAAGTTTAATTGTACAAATTTTTGGTGTCCTAGGTCAATATTTTTTCAAAAAATCAACAAATTCAAAAATAATAATTAATGCCAGATCTGTTCATTTAGTGCGGACTAATTTGGAAACATTAGGCAATTCACTTTTCATTATTCAAAATAATTTGAAGCAAATGTTTGTCCATTGAAATGTTGATACAAAGATTTTATAGTTGGATATAATTATATTTATGATTTATACATTGTAAAAAAATGAATAAATAAAAAGTTATTCGTAAACATCTCCAATGACAAAGAATGTATTGTAATTCTTAAAATCATTGTAACAACTTTTATCAGTAAAAATATGATAATCATTTAATATGGAATGTACTCTAACAATTAAATTAATTTTAAAAAAAATCTTTTATGTTCCTAAATGATTTTCAATAGTTCATCATCATTTATGTCGACCTCAAATTTGATTTTAATAGATAACATGGACATCACATGATAAGGAAAGGAATGAGGTACGTACGAGGATAAAAGTGAGATAGTTTTGCAAAGGTATTCAAATAATGACAATAATAATAACAATACAAGATAACTAAACTGCTTGAAGCCATGGATTTTGGATAAATCCAGAGCACAAAAGTTGGAGCGCTTACAATTTTGGGAAAAAATCTTCAAGATAGGTGATTGTCGTGTGATGGCTTGTGGACCGTAGTCCGCAATGCAGACATGCTGCAAAGTGTCGCCT
>Ga0116227_10002343_pt1 | contig 43213 bp, 33 predicted proteins | sample S1TSphgellanicum_FD_89693 | JGI IMG/M metagenome (GOLD analysis project Ga0116227, IMG submission 89693) | Host-associated microbial communities from peat moss isolated from Minnesota, USA - S1T2_Fb - Sphagnum magellanicum MG | ecosystem: Host-associated > Plants > Peat moss > Unclassified... | reverse complement strand
GGTTCTGCCATAGAAAACAACACTGGAATTGCCGCCATAGCAGACAATTCCAATTACGCCTGTGGGGACTTAGTCTGTCTGTGTGCAGAACGCCCTGTCACAGACAGACTAAGCGAATTAATAGATTAGATTAGGATTTCAAGTTTCGAACATTTGATCCTTGCATCTTTGCCTTTAGAAAACAATCAAGTTTTGTAAAGCCCTAGTTTGGGCACCCATCACATTTTAAATTATTTAGACTAAAAATGACGAAGATATGATGCTAGAACTAGAGAAAGATCTAGAGCTATTTTTTCAAATTTTTCCTGTGTTTTTTACATTGCTCCTTTATTTCTAACATTCAAAGAACATTTGTAACTTTTTAATTTGCATGTCCAATGACACAAAAATTGCTCAATTTAATTAAAGAATGAGAAAATATTGAAAAACGTTCGATGATAAACAAATGTTCGATGATGAGTGATTCTACCCTAACAAGGTTGGGTAATTCTCTCTTTTCTCAAAAAAGGAAAAAAGATTGACCATATAAGGGTTGGGTTTCCCTTGGGTCTTGGGTGGTGATTTGCAAAAAAATAAAGGAATTGGTTTCGATTCATAACCATGATTCTCAATAAATCAACTTGTCAAAAAACCTTAACTTGAATTACAAGTTCTTTGGAATTATTCCAAAACCTCAAATTGCAGGTTCTTTTAATTTGAATTTTTTTAAAAATGTTGAATTGAAGGTTATAGTAAAATCAAAGAATCACCCAATGGGTTTCTTAAAATTTTATTATTTTTTCATATTGATTTGTGCTTGACATTTTGAATTAATAGATTCACAAGTTTCAAGTGATAAAAAGAGGAGTTGATGATGCTGAAAATTGCAAGAACATGTTGTCCTTTGCAAGATGTGCTGATTTGTGTAAATACTTAAAGATACATACTAGGAACAAATTCAATTTCCCAATTTTTATTTATTTATTTTTGGTTCAAAAACATTGACTTAAATAAGTTTGTGCTCCTTTTATTTTATTTTAGCCCATCAAAAGACAAGTTGAAATTGAACCTGGAAGCTATAAAAAGACCGCCCCCCCAATATATAATAAAACATTGCCCCCCAAAAGACCATTGGGATGGATGCTTCATCAAAAACTCAACTCCAAATCTATTTTAATGAGATTTGAAGGCTGTACTTCATCCAAATAGGGTAACTGAGGCAGAAACTGAAACCCTCCTGGATGGCAAAGTGACAAATTTTGCTATTCCCTGAGTTAATATCATCCATCCATCCATTCATCCATTCATCCATCCCTCATGGTGGACGGGTGGCTGCTGGTCCCCTCTAGGGACGCAGCTAGATGTGGGAAGAATGAAAGCCTCTTGCAATTTGCAAGCTTGCAAATGTGAGAGAAATTCATTCCTGAACAATTTCTCCAGACCTGCACGATCATGTGACTACATTCTTGCTGATGTTATATGTTAACCTGAAGATTCATGTGTCTTTGGTGGAGAAATCAGATTCTGTAGACACTGGAGATTCTTGCTGATATCATGCTGAATCTGAAGAATTTGATTGATCCAAGAAGGACGCATGAATATTCATTGATAGATTGAATCTGCCCGCAGTAGCAGTACAGCAGCAGCAGCAGAATCTCTGAGCCTCCACGGCTAGCTAGCTAACAAGATTTGCTAAAATTAGTTCAATTGCGACGCATGACTCGGCGTGCTGCAGCTTGATCATCTGTACGTCGGCGCGATCTGGGTCGCAGTTCGCGGGTCTAGGAATATCTGTATGAATCTCGAGAGCCGCGTTGCGGATCGATGATCACATGATGGCGGGAGTAGCTGCTGCGACCTCCATTGACCCTATATAATTTTAGCTGCGGATATCCCTCCTTTTGAACTCGGCCGGATCAGCTGGGCCAGCTGCTCGACGTACTAATTGGGGCAGCTAGCTGCAGTGACCCCGGCTCAAGATTCAAGATCCTTGAATCTGGATCTCAACCGCCTGCAACTTCATAAACCCTTGTTTTAGATCTTCTTCAGTATCTGTTTGCAGTACTTGTGTAGTACCAGCTTATATTATCCTCGCAGCTGCACTTAAACCTCGCGGCAAAGGTGCTAGCTTGTTTCTAATTTCTCAGATCCGGATTGAAAAGAATATATCTGAGGAACCGCCGTACTACAGCTACAGTTCGTGGGCACTGGTGTGGAATCTCCGTGGTTGGGTGCTCTGTGATTTATCAACTCTCGCATTCATAAGGAATGATCGAGGAGTGAGTATAGGTTTTGAAGAATCGTTTTTTGGATTTGGACGCAGCAGCAGCTTGTTGTTATAGTTAGATTTATGATGGAATTCTTCTTGGATTTCATGGGTTTGCAGAGATTGATCAGATCAGACTAGTAAGTTTTCCAGCTTTCGGATATGTGGTCTGCCCGGGAATGATTCTGTACAGCAGGTTGAAGCTGGACTAGTGGGACATAGCTTGAAGCTGTTGGTGCACAGCTCCACAGGCCGTTGACACAGGATATTCTGGAATGCTATTGTTCAGCTGGGTGAGCGGGGGATCATCAGCCTGCTGCTGTTTGTAGAGAAATTGCATCATTGGAATAGAAATCATGGCGGGCGGCGCTGTAGGTCCTGCCGGAGTATCACCAGGAACTGGTGGAGGTGGTCACGGGACTATGGACGTGCTGGCGGCTCTGGACAAAGCAAAGACGCAGTGGTATCATTTCTCGACCATCGTGATCGCGGGACTGGGTTTCTTCACTGACGCCTACGATCTCTTCTGCATTTCGACCATCACTCGCCTCCTCGGCCGAATCTACTACTACGACCCCACGTCTGCTAATCCCGGAACGCTGCCACCCAACGTGTCCGCAGCCTTGAACGGTGTTGCGTTGTGCGGGACGCTCTGCGGCCAGCTCTTCTTCGGATGGATGGGTGATAGACTGGGTCGCAAGAAAGTCTATGGCTACACTCTCCTCCTCATGATCCTGACCTCGATTGCATCCGCCTTGTCTTTCGGTCGCAATGCCAAAGCCGTCATGACGACCTTGTGCGCCTTCATCATCACTTGAGCTTCATTATCATATGCATGCTTCGGTAGTTTTCAGTGATTGCTAGATGGATCTTAGAAAGAATGGCAGCTCGTGAGTCCTGTGATCGCCTCGTGCATTGCATAGTTTTGGGATCGATATGACTAGATTGGTCTAGTCTTAATCATGATGTGGTTGTTTGACAGGTGCTTCTTCCGGTTCTGGCTCGGCTTCGGGATCGGCGGCGACTACCCACTGTCCGCCACAATCATGTCGGAGTACGCGAACAAGAAGACACGAGGGGCGTTCATCGCGGCGGTGTTCGCCATGCAGGGATTCGGAATCCTGACGGGTGCGACGCTGTCGATCATCTTGTCCGCGATCTTCATGCATTACTTACCTCGGCCCCCGTTCGACGTCGATCCGGTGCGGTCGACACCCGATCAGGCGGATTATGTGTGGCGGATCATCTTCGCGCTTGGCGCCGTTCCTGCTGCTCTCACGTTTCACTACCGCATGAAAATGCCCGAGACTGCGCGCTACACCGCCCTTGTTGCGCATAACAACAAGCGCGCTGCGATCGACATGGCTCGTGTGCTCCAAGTCGACCTCACTGGCATTGTAGACGTCAATCCCATGTTGCACAGAGGTAAGAAGCTGGTCTCATGGCTAGCTAGTTGTACGTCCTTGTAGCAATTGGGTGCTTAATCATTCCAGAGTAGTGTCTTCGAGTACGTCTTTCAGCATCTCAAGCAGTGAGCATCAGCTGATGAAGGATTGTGCGCCTCCGTTGTTGCAGAGTTCGAATACGGGTTGTTCTCGAAGGATTTCGCGAAGAGACACGGACTACAACTCCTGGGCACAACGAGCACATGGTTCTTGCTCGACATCGCCTTCTACAGCCAAAACCTGTTCCAGAAAGACGTGTTCAGCGCCGTCGGTTGGTTACCAGCAGCCGCGACGATGAGCGCACTGGAAGAGCTTTTCAGGGTGAGCCGTGCACAAGCTCTAATCGCGCTCTTCTCCACAGTGCCAGGCTACTGGTTCACTGTCGGCTTCGTCGACATCCTCGGTCGCTGGAAGATTCAACTGAGTGGATTTTTCTTCATGACGCTCTTCATGTTCATCCTCACGTTTTCCTACAACGATTTGCGAGGGAAACCTTGCGAGACAAACCCATTACAGCTATGCGGCGGAAACCACATCTTGTTCATCATCCTCTACGCCTTGACATTCTTCTTCGCCAATTTCGGACCCAATGTGACGACTTTCATCGTCCCGGCGGAGCTATTCCCAGCCAGGCTCCGATCCACATGCCATGGAATCTCCGCAGCGGCAGGGAAAGCCGGCGCCATATTGGGTGCATTCGGATTCTTGTACGCAGCTCAGGGACAACACGAGGGAGAACCGGAGCCTGGCTATTCTCAAGGAATCGGGTTGAAGAACACGTTTCTCGTTCTGTCTTTGATCAATGTTCTGGGCTTCTTCATGACGTTTCTCGTGCCGGAAACCAAAGGAAGATCGCTGGAAGAGCTCTCAGGCGAGAACAACAACGCTTCCTTTTCTGGTGTCTTCCCGGAGGATCTCGTGAAGCACGCATCGCCTGCGCACTAAGGGAGAGATTGCTCGAGACTCCTGCGCCGAGCTGCTGCTGCTGCAGCGACGACAGCCACGCACTAATCACCGAGCTCTAATCACAATTAGCAACCCTCTAATCACAATTAGCAAACCGGTGTTTTGGCCGGTTATTACTATTGTTTGCATTTTTCCATTATTATTTTGGGGTCACCACAAAGGGTATCAAACCCAAAAATTGTTTAGAGTTTAGATCCATGTATTATGGATTCTGTTATCAAAGGTAATACCCTAGTTGTCAATTGATACAGTGTTTTTTTTTTATAATCATTTGTCATGGATAAAGGTCGATTATCAAATACCCGCCTTGAGAACCTCCTAGTATACACTGCATACAAGTAGGTTTAGGGTTTTGATTTTCTTTGATTTTCTAAGTGGTTTGTAAAAAAGTTCCATAATCAAAATAGATAAGTTTATTATCTTATTAAGTGTTTTATTAATAACTAACCAAAAATGCTCTTAACCATTTTCTAAATCACCTTTTTAATTACTAGTTTAGTCTATTAAATTGAAAATTAGCCCATAATAATGAACTAGCTTTAATTGCAATTAGTAAAATTTCAACAAAATCATGTTGTCTAATCATTCTTTAATTATTAATTTAAATTGTACAAAAGATCACCCAATTATCATTCATTCATTCAAGGGGAGATTTAATCAGCCCAACCCCTGTTCTTAATTCATTGAAATTTTGGAAGCAATTAGGATGAATAAAACATTAAATCAACCAAGCAAGTGGGGATTAAATTCTTGAATTAGGTATTTAAGGGGAAATTTTTTTATTGAAAACTAATTTAATCTCAAGGGGAAAAAAAAACCATGTTAAGCTTTTGAAATAATTTCAACATATTCAAATGAAATAACATTGATTTACATTTGTATGAAATTATATGTAAACATGTGTATGAAATTGGAAACATACAAAGGTTCAAAAAAAAAAATTGAAATGATATAAAAATTCCAAAAGACATGGAAAACTAATTAATTAATTAATTTTCAATATCTTAGGATCCATAAAGACATTTTGAAACATTGCATACCAGAAAAATATGAAAAATAAATTAAACTGATTTACTATAATATAGTTTATGAGCTGATTACAATCTACTATGGTGAAATTATTAACCCAGGTTAAGTTTGTCCAAGGTCTAACCGCGGTTGATGCTGAAACCCTAACTGCGGAACAAGCTCTGGCGATGGCGATCTCTCTCTCTCTAGCCCGTGTTTTGCGTCGTTCTCGATCCGTCCACTGCTGCGATACATGAACGATTTCTATATTTGCTGGAGCTTCTGACCAGGGAACCACGATGAATTTGAAGCTGTGAGAATTTTAACTTCTGTGCGGAAAATGGCCCAAGGAGAGAGGATGCACGCTAGGAGTCCTTGTCCTCTTTGAACCGCGTATGCACATGGTGAAGGGGAGAGTTTCAAGGCGCAAAATATCTTTTTTTACGGTAACCTTTCTCTTCTACTGAGATTATAGTGCGATTCTGTAGTTTTTGCAAGGAAGTTGTCTTGGACACAAGAAGTACAAACAGTTTTTGTCAAGTTGTGCGTTTATGCAAATAGAAAGAATGGCTAGTGCAAATCTTTCAGAAGGCCGATTTGCATAGGAGAATTGCCGCAATAGTTTTGTCAAGTCTTGCATTTGAAGCTTGCAGTAATATCGGCCTTGCCGTCGTCGCCGGCTTGAATAGTGGAAGTTTCAGAAGGCAGCTTTAGGTTTCAAATTGCACAGTATACGCTGTGTGACACCATGCCACCACTGTGTTGATATTTCCCCTGGTCTTGAGCTGTTTGTTTTCCACAAAACTGGCTCTAGGGTTTTGTATATCAACTGGATTTCAGCTTTCTGTTTTCCGCAAGACTAGCTCTAGGGCTGTGTATATCAACTGGTTTTTTTAGCTGTATGTTTTCTACAAGACTGGTTCTAGGGTTTTGTAGATCAACTGGTTTTGAACTTTCTGTTTTCCCCATGACTGATTCTAGGGTTTTTTAATATAAAGTGTACTTGTGTGGATTTGGTGTGTCATTTTGGTGTCCATAAGGTTAATCCATACCGGAAGTCATTAATTCAGGGCCAGATGTGCACCTTCAGTTGAGCCATGTGGTGGATCATTTGTTGCTTTGTTACTGCATTTTAGCAGCATGTTTATTGCAAATGCGATATGTGCTTTTGCAGTTCAGGTGACAGCATTGTGATGGCTGGTTACTAATTTCATATCTTTGGGCACAGGCAAGATGGAAGGAGATCTCTATGTTGTTGTTTGTCGCCCTGGTGCTTTTGCAAGGAGTAGACATGATTCTAGCTAGTCTCTGGATAGCAGAGCAGGAATTAGCCAGCTAGGAGTGTGAAGCTTTCAACCAAAGGCTCGACAGTGGATGGCACATCATTCCCAACATGGACACTTTGAGAATGACATTGAACAGGTACAAAACTATCCTGTTCTTCCTGCTTTTAATGAATCCTTAGTCCTTTCTAGACTTCCATCTTTTTTTCCATGAAGGCTTGCTGGATCCAGCTCTCTGTTGATAAGGCATGCAAAGTACTCTTCTTTTGGTAATCATTCAAAAGGAGTTTGCATCTTGACAATGAGATGAAGACTCTCAGTGAATTGCCATGCATTTCAATTGTGGACCATCAATTGACATGCACATAAGAGTTCCAAGAATCTTGATCAATCTACAATGTTTTGCCAGGTGTGGTGTTACATGCACTCCAAACCTTTTCAAAAGGTTTGTTCTGCATGCAATGAGAGGGTATAAGAATCTTAAGTTGGGTATTTTTTAATGCACTCTGGAGGAGAATAGTATGTCACCATAATGAATAATAAACAAATGGGGCAAGATGGGCCCTTGGGTTCAGGTGTTTTGTTGCAAAGTATTTTTCAGTACATGAGACTCCCACACTGCCCTGCACAAATGGGGAGTTTTCTAGAGGGATGTTGAATTTCCCTGATGTGGTAATCTGCAAAATGCCCTATCACCATTGTTGTCTGCTTATACATATCTGGAGATTTCTCAATTCTCATGAGATATATTATTATGCATATCTGGAGATGGAGTTTGTGGAGGGTCTCAACTCAGTAGTAGCCTTGATTCTGTGCTGAAAGGTCTTCTGTTTTAGCTGCAAGTAGTTGGAAAGCAATTTAGAATGTTGTAATCCTGCTGTAAAGTCAACAAGTTATGACATCACATGTAGTTCAAGGTAATCCAGTTGGCAGTTCTTTTGGAGGTGACCATTCTAAGCTTCTGTGCAAGCTGAGATAATTTATTTGGTTCCTCTGTTGTGAAAGCCATCACTGTTTTGAAGGAGGCACAGCTTCTCAAGTATGCTGGCTGAGGAAAACTCAAGTTTTGCCCCTTCAAGCTTTCAGCTGTGAGTTGCCAGTTCTTGAAAATCCCTTTGTCATTGAAACTGCCTGTTTGACAAGCAAGTTAAATATTAGTTTAGATGAGAGTTTCATTATTTGTCCTGCACTTGCCATGGAACCTTTGGGTTTCCCTGCTGTTCTGTCAGCTGACTTACATCAGGAATTGAAGGGGACTTAAATATTGACCTGATTCTTGCTCCTTTGTTATCTTGGTCAGTGAACCTGTGTCTTTGGTCTCAGCAGTTGTGGCTTGCCAAAAGGATAAGTGTGCCTTGATTTGGTTTTTCTGGCAAAGGAGAGAAGAAGCTTTAGTCGACAGTCTTCACAACTGTTACCTGGGCAACATACTGTGAGTCCTTATATCTCTGGCAAAGTGGTGGTTGAAAACTCTTATGTATATCATTTAGTGGACAGTATTTAGTCTTGGTTTTGCTTGTTCTTTGCATCTTTCTAATTTTGTCCTGTGGAAGGAGTTCTCATTTGGATGTATATATCATATGCTGAGACACTATGATAAATGTTGGGGTAAGATAATATGTAGGATCCTTGATATTGCAAGTTCACTTCTATCCTCCTGTTCAATTGGTGACTTTATTGCTATTTTCACAATATTTTCATCTGCATCACATTTCTCATTACATCCTTTTCTGCAGCAGGCTAGTTTCCAGTAGTATTCTTCACAATCATTCAAGGAGTATCAATCATTTTTCTCTCCTGCATAATAATGACATGTGGTCTTCAGATTTGGTCATTCTGAAATCCTACTTCCAGTGTAGAGTTAGGGTGTCCATCAAAAGATTATGAGCACTGGTTGCTATGACTACCTGACCAATGGCAACTGTGTAAGAATTTTGAGGTCCAATTCATTTGTTGGTGTGCTAGGTGTTGGTGTACAATCTGATTTTGAGTGAAGTTTTGTGCACAGATATTGCAAGGATAAAAGATGAGGCCAAAGTTTGGTTTGTGGGACTTGAGGTGGTGGTGGTCTCTTGTGCTCACAAATGCCAAAGTTTCTGGAATGCACCCATTCTTTTGGTTCTATGGCCCCTTTCCTTCCCACAAGCAACTGTTCTCCATACCTCACAGTTTGAAAGCACTGACAATCTGGATCAGGTGTGTTTGTGATATCTTGAGGCATGTCTGGTTAGTCAAAAGAACCTAATTATGAGAAGGATTCCAATTCTTGTACAGTTATCCAAGTATGTGAAGCAAGAACTCTTTATATGCAATGCAGCATGTCTAGCTAAAACAAAATCTCTATGTATATGTTTGTTGTATGTGTAAAAGTTGTCAGGTTGCAAAAACCCTACAGCTAATGCAGCTCTACTACAGTGTAGTTATGGAATTCCATGGAGAGTTGAGGGATTTTTTTAATTTCTCCAGTCTCGGTGTTTGTGTTCGATCACACACAGCAAAAGACCTACCTTTATTGTGGGATATGTATGTCTTTATTTGCTGAACATTGCCCTTACAGACGTTGTTGCTTTCGCAGGACACAGGAGAAACATTCAAGATTTGAGTGTCATCAGTAGCCCTCATCATTCTAGGAATAGACAAAAGTTGCTCAACAGGGGCACAATTTACAGAGGAATCAGCAAGCACATTTTTTGTGACAGAATCTGTTCGAGACTCAATGCATTCAGGCAGTTCAGATTTAGGTTTGGATAGCATGAGTGCGAATATGAGACTGCCAGGTGGAGGTCCTTCTGATAACTACCGGATAAGCATGTCCAGTGCTGTCAGCTCCTCCAGCCAGGGGTCAGGCCATGATGAGGGGGATGCCATGGGTGATGTTTTCATGTGGGGTGAGGGTGTAGGCAATGGGATTTTAGGGGGTGGTGTACATAGGATTGCCAGTGGACAAAAATTGGATTCTCTCTTTCCGAAGGCTTTGAAAGCAACTGTGGTTTTGGATGTGCAATCTATGGCATGTGGTGGAAAGCATGCAGTGCTGGTGACAAGACAGGGGGAGGTATTTTCTTGGGGAGAGGAGTCAGGGGGTCGCTTGGGTCATGGAGTGGATTGTGATGTCCCATATCCACAGCTTGTGGATGCTCTTGCAGCTACAAACACTGAACTTGTATCATGTGGGGAGTATCACACATGTGCTGTCACTCTGTCTGGGGATCTCTACACTTGGGGTGATGGCACACATAACTTTGGATTGCTTGGTCATGGTAATGATATGAGCCACTGGATGCCCAAGAGAGTGAATGGGTCTTTAGAGGGAGTTCGGGTGTCATCAATTGCATGTGGCGCTTGGCACACAGCACTGGTCACTTCTGCTGGGCAGCTCTTTACATTTGGTGATGGGACATTTGGTGTGCTTGGGCATGGAGATAGGAAGTGTGCATCTGTTCCCAGAGAAGTGGAATCTTTGAAGGGACTGAAAACTGTAAGGGCAGCATGTGGGGTCTGGCATACTGCAGCAGTTGTTGAGGTCATGGTTGGTTATTCAAGTGCAATTAACTGCTCCTCTGGAAAGCTCTTCACTTGGGGTGATGGGGATAAAGGAAGACTAGGCCATGGAGATAAAGAGCAGCGATTGGTGCCAACATGTGTGGCAGCAGTTGTTGACCATAATTTCCGTCAGGTGGCATGTGGGAACAGTTTGACAGTAGCACTGACAACATCAGGACAGGTTTTCACAATGGGTAGCACAACATATGGACAACTGGGGGATCCACAGGCTGATGGGAAGCTGCCAGGGCTAGTTGAGGGAAGACTCTGGGAAGCTTATGTGGAAGACATTGCATGTGGGGCACATCATGTTGCTGTTTTGACACACAAGTCAGAGGTCTACACATGGGGTAAGGGTGCCAATGGCAGGCTTGGCCATGGAGATACAGAAGACAGGAATTTACCCACACTTGTGGAAGCCTTGAAGGATAAGCAAGTGAAAAGTATAGCTTGTGGGGGGAGCTTCATGGCTGCTATATGCTTACACAAATGGTTGCCAGGAGCTGACCAGTCAGCCTGCTCAGGTTGTAGGCTGCCATTTAGTTTCACAAGGAAACGACACAATTGTTACCACTGTGGACTTGTCTTTTGCCATGCATGCAGTTCCAAAAAGGCCCCAAAGGCAGCATTGGCCCCCAACCCAGGCAAGCTCTATCGGGTCTGTGACTCCTGCTTTAATAAGTTGAAGAAGCCTTTTGAAGCTGGGGTCATGTCTCTGGGAATTTTGTCCAGAAGGGGAAATGTGAATCAACAAGCCATTGAGTTGAAAGAGACTTCAGTGAAAGCAGATTTCAAGTTGCCAAGACCACAACTTCCAACACATGCATATCCCACCAGTTTTGACACAGTTAAGCAGATTGAGGGAAAAGTGGGGACAAAGCGTATGAAAAAACCAGAGTCTTTTTCCAGCCGTGTTTCTCCTGCACCAAATGGATTTCCATCACAGTCCTCATGGGGTAATGTGAGTGTCCCCACCACTTTTAAGTCTGAATTCAAATCTTCCCACTCATCAAACCCCAAGAAATCAATAGTCTCATCCATCGCTGTCACAACACCCCGAGCTGTTTCACGGGCAGTGTCCCCTCTGTCAAGGCGGGTCAGCCCCCCTCGATCCACAACACCAACTCCAACCATCAGTGGCCTGACCACTTCAAAATCAATAGTTGAAGAATTGAAGAAGACCAATGAGGGACTGATTGAGGAGAATCTCAAGTTACAGTCACAGGTACCTACAACTCTTGGTAACGCAATGTGATATGACTATCAGGAATGTTGTATCTGTGGCATACTAAGACTTTGCAGTAGTTTGCACATAATGTGGTCAATCCCCCATACAAGAAACTTCAAATGCCATCATGTGTTGCATTTGGGCGGGAGTCTTTGCTAAGCTATTCAATGGACACCCATGTTATAGTAACATTACAAGTGTTGAGTTCATGACTTACATCAACACCTTCTTTTGGCTGTTTCCCAGATTGAAAGGATGACTCGCCAGTTTGAAATTCAAGAGAAGGATGTGCAGCACTCTCAGCAACAGCTACAGAATGCCATTTCCATGGCTACTGAGGAGGCTAAAAAGTCAAGAGCCGCAAAGGAGGTCATCAAGTCTCTCACTACCCAGGTATGTTATCTGAATGCTTTTTAAGTTGTTTAAGAAGGTAACTATGTCTGTTATAGCCTGCTTGATCCAGATCTACTGTATTTTAGGCTTTTCTTTCAAGTAGCAGCAGGTTGAAAGCCAGGTTTATGATGAATGGGGAACTGGATGTGAGCAAGTCCTCCATTCCATTCTTGTAGTGTCACATGCCAAAGAGGTCTTGTTGTAAAAGCAACTTTGCATGTGGGTCAAGTTTGCCCCCCCTGCTGATGTTTCCACAGATGTTTGCTTCTGTGATTTGCCAATTGTGTTTGGGACTGAGGCTCTTGATTCATTTTGCAGCTCAAAGAAATGGCAGAACGACTGCCAATGAGTGACTTTAGACATGGAAGGACAGGGTCCATGTCTACTGGTCAACATGAGTCTCCAAATGGTGTCCATCCCATGGTTTCTCATATGCTGGCACCACCTTATGGTGGAGGTATTCAGTCTGTGCCTCAAAGATATAATGGTGATTCTGGGTTGACCAATGTTCGAGATGTGGATGTGAATGGTGTAGGCAGCTCCCATTTAGTGTCAAACTGTCATGCAGTCCATGACTCTTTACCTGTGGGGAGTCCACATGTTTCAAGTCCTCACACTGGCACTGTGAATGAATTTGGAGGCTTGCAAAGCAGGCCTACAATGGCCATGCGAGGAGCAAATGGTTTTCCAGAAGGTGATACAAATGGACTGGAAACAGCACACCAGAATGAGGATGGGGCCAGGACAGTGGGTAGTTCCTTTTCATCTGAGAATGGAAGAGTTGCTGAAGCAGAGTGGGTAGAACAGGACGAACCTGGTGTGTATATCACACTTACATCACTACCAGGTGGAGGTAAAGACCTGAAGCGTGTGCGATTCAGGTACCTGTCCTCCATCCTCAAAGGGTTATATTTTCCCCTCATAGCTGCTGTCTACCTTGTGCATGGTCACTAGTCTAGGTGTAGGGTGGACCTGTGATTGGCAAGGGAGAAAGAATGTCTTCAAGAATTTTTACTTTTGTGAGTTGTGGAGATTTTTCTGTTGCATACACTTACCAACTTTGGCTACTCAAATCTGCAGCCGAAAACGTTTCAGTGAGAATGAGGCAGAGCAATGGTGGGCAGAGAATCGGCTCAGGGTGCATGAGCAATATAATGTGCGCGGGGGTACTGACAGGGTCAATAATGCAACTGGGTTGCCTTCCTCAATGGCAGCATTGAGACCTAGAGAGTAGGGAAGGCACTTCTTTTCTTCTATATTCTTGTCACCTTGTGACAACTTGGGGTTTTAAGTTCAGCCCCTCTGCAGTAAAAGGTAACCCAGGACAGATTGTAAGAAAGTGGAGGCAGTTTGTAGCAATCCTCTTTGCATCTCAAAGATTGAACTATGCATCTCACTGAAAGATGTGGTATTATATTGTTGGCATCAAGATGTCCAATAGAAGTCACGTGCACTACCCACATTTGACGATGCCACTCCAGAAGTGGCCCCATTTCTGCAACTATTGCCATTGCTGCTTGATGGCCACATATAAATGCAGAAGAAATCTGTAAAGTGGCAGATCTCTTTTTCATAGCTTCCAAAATGACAAATGGTTGCTGCAGCCTTCGGATTATATGCCCTGTTAGAGTCTTACCCTGCATGAATTGGTGACAGGATGTTTATAAGCAGATTGGAAGAGAGAAATGGGGGAACATAGGAGGGATGGGTTAGAGTATGAGCCAGCATATGGTTCCAACTTAAGAGAATACTGGTTACCAAATCACAATTTGGACTTGGAGTTTTGCCAGCAAAGTTGAAGGTAACAGCTGCACCTTTCATACATGAGCACTCTAGTGAGTACTTCTTCCCTGCCAAAGTTTTGTCTCTATTAGATCAAGTTCTTCAGGCTTCTCAGAGGGTGATTTATCTTCCAAATACAATCTAGGTTGTTTCTGGTGCTCTACCACTGGTAGTTGTCAAAATGCATGAGTGGGAAATGCATGTGCATTTTGACCATGTAATGCACAGTTTGTATTTGGAACTGTTATGTCATTAGCTTTACAAATTTATTAAGGATTCAATGCTGCAATTCTCTTTCAGCTGTGATCTGCTTGTTTAGCAAACCTGGAGTATAGTTTTTATACTCTTTTACATGTATTGCAGTTTGAGGCATTGTGTATATAGTTAGCAGGAATTTTTCCATCCTCTTGATTGGCATTCACTCTGCTGAGCAGTGTTTGCATTTACGCTTTCTGAAGAAGATCAGAAGGCAATGTGGTAGATCATTAATACTGTCCACAAAGTGTGTCGTGAGAGTCGGGAGATATTTTTCAATCTGTGAGTGTACCCAGAGGTCTTAAAAGCATAAATACCTTTTTATATAACCTTTCAACTACCGGAGCGGTGGTGACAACAGCAGTTGGAGGACGGCAGGAGCACAATGTTGGATATTGTCACTGCAAGCTCAAGGGAATGTGTGAAGACAGGAAGAAATACCCCACCTCCACATTTGCATGCAGGTTCCAAGAGTCTAACCATACACTCAAAATGGAGAAGAATTGAGAAAGATCCGCTGCCAAAGTGTTTGGTGATGGGCCGGTCTACCCTAATGTAGCCCTTTCTAAGAACACACTACGTATTAGGCTAAAAGATTTTCAAGCTGTAATGGCCACGAAGATGAAATCTGATTTGGAGAAAAGAATAGCCATCAAAATGCAAAACCCCCGGGCAAAACCCTCCCCCAACAGAGGACCTATACTTGACCTAACCCTAATTCCTCCATCGCACTTGCTTGAGCGCTCGCTTTTTGTGCGCTAGTCTTGCTCTCTTGCGGAGTTCGTTTTTGCAGTTTTGTAAGAGATTGCGCGCAGAGGAAGTGTCGGGGTAAGGTTGGTGTGAGCAGGAAAGGTGCAGAGTATCGCAGGAAGGATGATTGCAATGGGATTCGAGAGTTCGGCCAACAAGATAGGGATCGGAGTTGTGAGAGAAGATGGGACCATCCTCGCCAACCCTCGTCACACTTACATTACGCCGCCAGGTCATGGATTCTTGCCGCGGGAGACGGCGGTGCACCACCACCAGCATATCCTGCCGCTGGTTCGGGCTGCTCTCGAGGAAGCCAAGGTTACTCCTGAGATGTTGGACTGCATTTGTTACACCAAAGGTCCTGGCATGGGAGCTCCATTGCAAGCCTCCGCGGTAGTCGTTAGAGTCCTGTCACAACTGTGGAAAAAGCCTATTGTTGCTGTCAACCATTGCGTGGCTCACATAGAGATGGGGAGGGTGGTCACTGGAGCTGAGGACCCTGTGGTTCTGTATGTCAGCGGAGGAAATACACAGGTATGTCTCTCTGGCTCTGTCTTTTGTCACTCTCTGTGTGCCCCCCTTTTGCTTGGCTTTTCTAGTTTTTATTAGAAAACCAGAAATCGTTTTGATGTGACTTTGTGATCCATGGGAAATGAATCTCCCCAGGCTTGCTGTGCAGGTGATAGCTTACAGTGATGGGAGGTACAGGATATTCGGAGAAACCATTGATATTGCTGTTGGGAACTGCTTGGATAGATTTGCAAGGGTTTTGAAAATCTCAAACGACCCAAGCCCTGGGTATAATATTGAACAGGTATGTTACATGTCCTACGAGCTTTGTTTCAGCTTGAAGGAGGATGGTAATGAACTTTCTTTTGTTATCTATGTCTCTTGAGTGCAATCCAACATCATCTCTGAGTCTTCCTGTTTCTTTTGGAAATGTGATGAAATTTCAGGATGTCAGTCTTTGCATAATTTTAAACCCAAAATTTGGGCATTGCATTACATATATATCCACATCCATGTAAACAGCTTACGAAAATAGTGGGGAGTTCCAGATAGTCACTGCTACTTATGAGGACAGTGATGATCTGATACTTTCTGGGTGCCTCTGCATGCTTGTTGTCTTAGTATTGGTGTTGCTAGAACTGAGACAGTGGTTACCTTCGAGGTGCTATTGTGGAGTTTTCTTGATATGCTTATGGATTTATGATGTTCCCTGGTTTGTTTTAAGGATTTGCTGTATCAATTGAACTTCATATTCTCAGAATCTAGATTCTTATCAGATAACGTATAGCTTTTATAGCCACTGTCCCCTGGTTTGATGCCTGTGTCAATTTAAAATCAAACTTCTGTCTTTGTTAACCATCTGAACCAAGTTCTGGGAGAACACTCTTGATTTGTAGCAGGTTGTTACTGTATCAGATTTTCTCTTCAATCATATACAAACAAGAAATTTGTTGAAATTTATACTGATAGTATTGGGTAGTATTGGTTACCCTTATTGATGCACCTTGGCATTCTTGGGAAATACATTTTTTTAGTGAAGTATAACCATACATTGTTGAACCGTGTTGCTGACAATGGACGGGTCTGTTTGGCCCTGTTGTTTAATTGAAGCTGAAGAGCTATTGTCGGCAGAGTAGGAGTATCTAGAGCTTGCTCAGAGGGCTCATACATAATGATGGGGTTTACAAGGTGTGCAGTTAGCCAAAAAGGGAACAGAGTACATAGAGCTGCCGTATGTGGTTAAGGGGATGGATGTGTCTTTCAGTGGACTCCTGAGCTTCATTGAAGAGGCTGCCACTCGAAAACTTGCTGCGAATGAGTGCACTCCTGCAGATCTGTGCTTCTCTTTACAGGTATTCTAGTCACCTATGTTCCAGTAGCCACCATTGTGTTCACTTTTTGCATAAGCTCAACCTTTTCATCTCATCTAACACGGATTTCAAGAGAAGCAGACTTCAGGCCCCCCAGGATTCCCAGATGTTGTACATCAATTGGGAGTTGAAAGGAGCCTGAAGACATTTGGTGGCTAGGCATTTGAAGGTGTTGGTTCAGATGAACTCTCTTGTTGCCAAGTAGGGGATACGAACTCATATTCCTTCATGAACCATCAGCACACTGATTTATCTGAATCTCATACAAGTGGTTTTTAAGGATCAATACCACTGGTTTGCTCTCTACCTGTTCATCCATGCTGCAGAGGGCTTCCTTTTCTCTCCGAAAAGAGCCATTAGTATTCCCTACTTTGTGAATCATTGTGTATTATTGCTTCATCTCCTGGTACAATCTGGTCAGATGTAGTGATAGATGTCGAATCAGATTTTGAGAAAAGTCACTTCTGCAATATTAATGTTGTTTCACTGACTTTTATCATTCCCAGAAGGATTTCTTGTGAGATTTATCAATCAACAAGTCTTGTTCTGTGGTGTGGTACAGGAGACAGTGTTTGCAATGCTGGTGGAGATTACAGAGAGGGCAATGGCACATTGTGAGAAAAAAGATGTGCTGATAGTTGGGGGTGTAGGTTGCAATGAGAGACTGCAAAGCATGATGAGAGTTATGTGTGAAGAGCGAGGCGGGTCATTGTATGCAACAGATGAGCGCTACTGCATTGATAATGGTGCCATGATTGCCTATACTGGGCTATTGGCTTTTGCACAGGGTCATGAGACCTGTATGGAGGACTCTACTTTTACTCAAAGGTTCCGGACTGATGAGGTGCATGCTGTGTGGAGAGAGCCAGATTTGACAAGTAAAATTGTGAAGTAAACAGTTATGCCTCTTCATTCTATACTGTTAGAGATGTCATGTGAAAGCAAATAGCACTCTTGAGGAGATGAGGTCAAGTCTCAAATTTCATGACCATTATTGGAAATGAGATTTAGCATGGGTGACAATTTTTTGGGCTTTAACAATATGGGCATATGATGGAGAAATCCCATTTAGGTTTTCAGGAGTTGGTGATTAGAATTATGTTGAATTGGTGCAATGACCAGTGATGAGGGGACAGCAATTGATCCCTGCTCATGTTCGTCCTCTTTCAACAATGGAGGGAGGTGATTAAGAAAAGTTGATGACATTATGCCCATGTGATGTGAAGTAATGCAAATTCTGAGACTTCCTGTTCTACCTGTTGTGGGTGGCAGGAACAGCAGACTTGATCTGAGAAAATTTGAACAGTAACTTTGAAGTAACTCGATTTTTTGCATACAGAATTTGTCTGTGAGTTACTTAAGGTGAGAAAGCTGCAAAGAAGGTAGATTGCTTGTGATAGGAATACAACAATCTGAACTAACTCAATTGGAAGAACTGGAATGATTTGAAGACCCTGCAAAGTGAACATGACTAGTTTGCAAGAGATTACAAGAAGCTGGAGTAGTCAAGCTTTGAATAAGAAAGAACCATAGCTTCTCTGGAGCAAAGCTTTTGTGAATAGAAGGAAAAGATCACAATTGCCAATACTAAATTGGAACAATAGCCTCATAGTTGTGAATCCAAATCCAAGACCTAAAGAGACAACTAGAGGTCATTATTAGGGTTAAGGGTTTAGGTGAACGATTATTAACAATGATTGATCTACCCAATTTTGTATGAGGATTGAGCTTGGCACTTATACCTTCAGCCAGACCTATTGATATCAATGTAGAACATGTTGTCACTCCAACAAATGAATTGGTAATAAGCTTTTGAATTTTTCTAGCTGTTTATACTGGTCGTACTAGCTATTTACTATTAAAGATTTTTGAAACCCAAAGCAATGGCTATAAAAGCTATACATTATCTACCAAGAATCTAGACTCTAAGACATGAAGTTCAATTGATACACAAATCCTCAAAACAAACTAGGGAACACCATATATTTTCATTACATTTCCTTGAAAAACAGGAAGACTCAAAAACGATGTTGGCTTGCACTCAAGAGACATAGATAACAAAAGAAAAGTCATTACCATCCTCCTCCAAACTCAAATAAAGCTTTCACGAAATGTAACATACATGTTCAATATTATACCCAAGGCCGTGGGTTGTTTGAGATTTTGAAAACCTTTACAATCTATCCAAACAATTCTTGACAACAATATCAATAGTTTTTCGAAGTACCCTATACAACCACCCCCCCCCCTCACTATAAGCTATCATTTGCACAACAAGCCTAAGGAGATTCATTTCCCATGAATCACAAATTCAAATCAAAATCATTTTTTTTCTTAATAAAAATTAGAAAAAAACAAAGCAAAAGGGGTTAACACATAGAAAGACGAAGACATACATATGTATTTCTTCCACTAACATAAAAACCACAAGGTTCATTTTTTTTCTTTTTGTGTGACATCCAATTTTGACAAACTATAGGTCTCTTTTTGTCTACATTTTGGTCCTAGAAAATTTCATGCTTGTTTGTTTCTTTCATCAATAGCTTTTTGATTAATTTTATGTCCAAGTTTTGTTTGCAAATGTTCTAGTGCAAGTTTTGTTTGTGTGTTTCTTTCACACATTTTTTTGCCCTTTTCATTTTTGTTGCACTTCTATTTTCTGTGTGCATAAGAATTATATGGTCAAATCTCTTGTTGCACATTTCTATGTAGGTTTGTTTACACATCTTTTTAGCATATTGTTTTGCCTAAGTTTTTTTTTTTCACTTTTTCTTTTTGTGTTCATAATAACTTTTTAACATCATTTTTTTTTTGGTAGGTTTTGGTTGCATTTCTTTCCTTCATTTCACCAAAAACAAAATCAACCTTTTTTGTTTTCCTCATCTTCCCCTTACAGTGTTTATTAAAGGTAAAAAAGATTTCATTGTAATGCAGTGAATCAAAATTTGACATGCTTGAATTGTCACAAGTATTGTAGGCAAATAACCTTAACAATGATGTGGTTGCAATGTCACAATGTTGCAAATGTTATAGAGCACATTAAAAAGTTAATAATGTTGTGTTTTTGTAAATGTTGCAAACACATAAGCTTAGCGGTGATGTTATTAATGATGCAAGGTGTGGAAGCTTGACAATGTTGTGTTGTTGGATTGTTACAAATGTTGTAGACATGAAAGTTCAATGGCGATGTTCGAATGCATTTTTTTCAAGATACTTGTTAAGTATCATTAAAAATAAAATAAAATAAACTAGTTTTTAAACTAATTAAATACCTCAAGGCAAAGATTTACCATAATTTAGGTGCCTTTCAATTCCTGTCTCAAGGGCGTTTATTCTTCTAAAGCCCCACCCTATAGGCTTTACCCTACACATTAATAATGTGGGAAATTTTTCTTTGAACCCCTTTAGACTTTACTACCATTTTTCATTATAAATTTTTTTTAATATATTTTTAACACTATTGATTGATTTGAATATATATATTTAGTTTTCTCAACAAGATGTTTGAAATTTCATGTTTGCAATGCCAATTGCAAAAGTTCTTGTTTTCCTTCACTTTGAAATGTCAATCACAAATTTAACATATAATGAATTACTAATGAAAATTGTGTGAAGTTCGTTCATTTATAGGTTCGTACATTTTACACACAAATATCATGCATTGAAAACATCTTTGACATATAGATAAATGTGTTGACGAATGAAATACAAACCTATGAATGAATGAATGTCACACGAACTTCGCATCTTCCTACAAAATCTTGTTTTAAACATGTTTTCAATACACAATATTTATGTGTAAAATGTGCAAATTATGAATGAACAACTTTTGCATGATTTTCATTACTAAATCATGAGATGTTAAATTTGTGATCGGTGTGCAATACTTATGTTAAAAACAATAAAACCTTTGTTTACTCATTTATACCTACATGGTTTGTATGATGAAATGATGAAATGTTTACTATTACCCACACCTTGCAAATAAGGTAAATGTTCATCCTTTATACTTGGATTAAGTGGGGCTAAATTTTAAGAAATCACAGGTGGGATGAAGTATTCCCCTTTAAAAACCATGGAATTTTTTCTTGGAATGTGGACCTTACTATGCTCCCAAAGGTGTAACATATAAGGCATGGTGGGCCTTGATGCTACATTAAAACTCAAAACCTATTAAAAAATACACTTGAAGAAATTTTGATTGAAGTTGTATTATGTGAACAAGAGCTAACCTAGGATAATAATCATCATTTCTTCTAAGCAGGAATCCATGAATCCATGCATAAAGGTGTTCTCCAAATACACTCCAAAATTTCCAAGAGTACTTTATTACCTTAATTGTGGAGGAACCTAAGCTAAGTTTTCCAAATACACTAAGAAATTTTTGGGAACGTTTTACAATTCAGTTGTGGATGAAACTCAAGTTCATGTTTGGTTTCACCTTGTTAACCTAATTTGGAAGAAGTTGTTCCTATGTGTGTAGGAAAATAGGTGAATATAGATAAGCAAATGGTTTATAGTTTATACTAATGTTGGCTAGTTAATGAATTTTGACCTCATTATCAATCCAATTATTAATAAGTTATCAATTGATTATTGATTTTGTGATAACTTGTTAATAACTTAATTACTTGGTATTGAATTTTCATAATTTAATAACCTACTTGAATGACTTGGTTATCCATCCATGCATGTTATCAATATTAAAACAATAAACATTTTTATGATAGAAAACCAAATAATAAAATAAACTAATAATTTTTTTAAAAAATCTTATAATTAGTGTATAATCAACAAGTTAATCCAGGATTATTAATAGGATATTTAAAAACCTACCCTTATGCATAGTCAAAGGTTATTATCAAAAAATATTGATAATCTAACTAACACCTTAAAAAAATTCAATATATTGTATCAATAACATAACTAGCACCCAATTTTTTTGGAAAAAAAACTTACCCTATAGTTATGAAATAAACCCATAACTAGCCTTGACATTAATTGTGTTCCCGAAAAGAAAATAAAAATTTTAAAGAAAAAGAAAATTTTGGCAATGATCATTTCTGTTTATTTTGACTAAAGTCCAATCTTTGATAGAAGAAAGATTCTTCAACAAGTTACATAGGTAACATGGTTGGACCATGCAATTAATTCCATTAGGACTCAGGAGGCTTAGTAAAAGATGATATTTTTCCCATTATTCTAGGATGACTATTTACTTGAAAGATAAAGAGTTATCTAAAGAAAGATGACTCTTTAAAAGGGGGAATTTGGCTCGAATTGGTGGATATCCAATCTAGTAAAATGGATTCACAAGCTTGTTTGTGCACCATAAAAGAGTGTCATATTCATTAACTCCAAGATGTTAAAGTTGTTTGATGTTAACAATAACCATGGGTGTAAGTTTTGATCAATGAACACATTGGGTTGTTCAAGGCAAAGGAAGGATTTGATTTGCATCAGCTAAGGACATCTAGGTTTACATTGGAAATGAAGATCCCCACGAATTGGAATCAAAATACTACTAGGCTCTAAATATTTTTAGTTTGCTAATTTTAATCATCACTAACTTGTTGAGTTGCATTATCATCATATATTGCATCAACTTGATATGGTGAACTAGCAAGTAAGTAACTCGAAAGCAATAGCCCCGTGTTATTTATTGGTGTCTCCAATATCAACTTCAAGGTTGTGAAACATAATAAAAAGAAGCCAATGTTCAATACTATTGTTGTAGATTGCATGGTTTTCTTTTGTTTATTTATGTACAAAGATCCATTTCATAGATTCAAAGGTTTAACCTCCTACACTAACCAAATAGTGAACATGTGAATAAACCAAAATATGTGGATCTAGAAAAGGGTTTGTGATTGTGTTATAAGGGACTTGCCATGTAGTTGTTTGTACATTACACTTGGAGACCTAAATAGATAAAATCTATTAGGTGGACAAGATATCTTGAAAATATACATGTCCAAATATTCAAATATTTTAAGCTTTTGTTCATCTTGAAAAACATGGTGGCCAATAAATAATTTGCATTTTCTTGTTATGTGTAGGGCATTGAAGTGGTGCACTTGATTCAAGTATTAGAGCTTGCTCTCAATCATTTTAGGCATGGAACATACACACATGACAACTTTGCTAGTCAATGACACTAATCAAATCCTTTATATTGTAGATAAAGATGAACAACAATTAAGGATGTTACGACCAAAACACTACTCAAGTTTCAAAAATCAACAAAATGTTGTGAGACACAATCTAGATCCAAACATCACATATAAGATATTCAAGGTGTGGAATGGTCGGGATTGTGTGTTGAGTGTGACACGTGCATCTAATGAAATGTTTCATTATGAGGTCACCATTTTCCAAATGGATGGAAAGGGAAATCTAATGTTAAGGTGCACAATTATGAAAACCTTGCAAAGTACAAACCAACATTTGATATCTAGTGTAGCCCATAGGTTCAATTTGATATCCTCATTGCACTTCTCCCCATCATGCAATATGTGATGTAGGTAGGTGTAAGCAAGATAAAGTGAACAACTTGATTACTTTGTCAAAATTGGAACAAGTAGATTAAAAATAACAACAAAATCCATTATATGATTGTGGAACATTGAATGTTTTCATTTTAATGCCTAAATATGATATATGTTTACCCTAATGTGCATTGATTTTCATATTTCAAATTGTAAAAGTAGGTTTTAAATAGGTTTTTCAAAATACAAGTAACTTTTGACGTTTACTTTTCACTATGGCTTTTGGTTTCAAGTAGGTGTCAAGTAGGTTCTTACAAAAAGGAAATAATTTTTTTTTTGATGGCTTGTTAAAACATATGTTGATTTTCATTTCCTAACTTATTACATATCAATTTCATTAAATTTTCTAACCAAAAAGTAGGTTTGAACACATTTTTTTAGTTGGTTTCAAATGTACTTTTTATCAAATTTTTAAATTCATTTGCTTTTAATTTTCTTAGAATTATATTCTTATAAACTTAATAAAACCAACTAATGCTATTTGACACATATTTTCACCTAATCTGATGCTACTTTATGGTTGTTAAATGAAGGGCACAACGTTAAAATGAATATGTCTACTTTTTTGGTATACTTTATTTTGCTTTGACCTAGCCTATAGGTTTAATTTGAGATACTCGTTGCACTTCTCCCCATCATGTAGGTCATATCCTCTTGGGCAAGCCATATTATCTTCACAGGTATTGCACAATGACCTTTATGTTCATATTTAATATTCTTGAACTTGACATTGATTTCACTAATTGATTTTATAAGAATTCTAAATTTCTTTCAAGTCTTTCAATGTTTAGTAGCACCTCTTGGCCTATGCTTTGGAACCACAAACTTGTAATTTTGCTCTAGCTTTAGTCTCCAATTCTCATTTATTTTAATTGGTTTGTGATTATTGCAACATGCATATCATCATAATCTAGAATCCCTATGGGAAAAACCAACAACAAGATTATTGCAACCCCAATGATCCCTCCTTTGCATAAAACAACACCCCATCTAATCTACCATCTATCCCTATGTGTGTACATGGGATGATTCAAAAGACCAAAGTCATCCTAATCTTTCACCATTTCATGAATTTTCGTAGCATCACCTTTAATTTGTTTATTCTTCTTTTGCTTCATGAAGATATACTTTTGTGGCACTATGAAATATGGTAGAGATGAAATAAAATTAAATGTGTTTTTGACAACTTTGATGTTTTTGGTAGCAAGTTTTTTGGAAGACTAGAAATTTGGAAAGCTCCAACAAATATTTATGAGGCTAAAAATCTTGCATTAGGTTTTATATTTGGGAGAAGTGGTACAAAATATGTCCCAAATGGATGTATGTTGGCCCCTAGGCTTGAAAAATCTTAAGGAGGAATTATGTGTGCAAGGGTTTGATAAGTTCATCCTAGGCCATGTTTACATGGGCCTCCATAGCCATGTAGTTCAGTAAAGTTGGAAAAAATGAAATGAACTTAATGTCTAGTTGATAGAAATGGGTTTAGAATCATAAGCCTAACCTTGAGGTTCAAAAATGTGTTTTCAACACGAATTTAATAACTTGGTAACGACCTTGTTTTTGCAACATCTACAAATTTTTGACAATAATTTTTCATGTGTAGTTAAAAACTTTTTTAAATCACATTTTTCCTTTGAACACCTAAGAAATATAATTAGATATATGGTCTTTATTTCCAAAGAATGATATGCATTACCTAATTCATTATTACCTCTACAAGTTATATGTGGATCTTTAAATGGCACACCATGGCAAGCTTATCATCCTCCTTCCAATATTAGAATTTTAATATGCACATATGACACAACTGCCACCTTGTTGGTATGTAATGCTTATGCTAAATGATGTACATGATTCTTTCATGGGTTTGGGCATAATCATCCCATTTGCAACTTTTCAGGAGGTGGTCAATACACAAGATGAGCTTACCATACAAGAGGCTCAATCCATGTACTTGAAGCCTAAGTTATGATGGTGGTCCAAAACTTGACTACATTGGAGATTTCCAATTCCTTTCAAATCAATTAGCTTCAATGTCAATATTTATGTTGCAAGCTTTATGAGTCTTTGAAGGATACGCATGTTTACATCGATGATCTAATCCCTCAAGATGGCAATCGAAGTGCCCAATGTATTTTTAAGAACTTATTGCAAGTTGCCAAGGACATGTTGAAATACTTGTTAAAGGATGATGCAATAACAAGTTGATCCATGTTGCTCTCACCTTGGGAGATGTAAAAGAGCATTTTACATCATTGGCTTTTCAACTAGAATTGTATGTGGCACTTCTATAATCCGATTTCAAAGAGGAGACCAAAAGGACGTTCTTGAATAAGCTTCAAGATTGGAACATTGAAGTTAGCTTGAAAAAATCATAGATCATTGATGAGAAAGCAAAGATGGATCGAGAGAGTCTATTGTCAACATTGGGGGCTCAATTTGAGTCAAACAATCAAATGGAAATTTTGATTCAATGATTGGGGAACATTAGTCATGATTTTCATGGCATGTAACCTGCAATTGGTATCATAGGCATGTGGAAAAAAGACTATGAAAATCTACAAGTAGTGCAAACTTTAATAAAGAAAGATTCCATCAATGTGAACAAAGTTTTATGACATGGAGAACATTTTGCAAAAAAATGTTTCCGCAGGGGTAATGAAAGTTTCCAAAAAAAATTCATTTTTTACAAGATTGGCTCACCCAAATATTGTGCCCTCATTTTGTTATACTACCAACAATCAAATATGTTAAATTGTTATGGAATTGATGCACAAGGATCCTCACAATTTGATATCGAAAAAAACCCCTTGAGCTTCCCCCATTTGGACTTATTAAAACAATTGTTGTAATGTTGCAAATAATGGAAGGTGTCAAGGACATGAAGATGCACAAAAACAAAGGTTAAGAAAAGGTCTAAGTCTAACTTTCAAACAAGGAACAATATAAAATTATGTGATTCAAAAATAAAAACATAAAAATTAAAAACAAGAACGTGAAATGTGTAAAACAAACATGAAAACAAGTATTTATTATGCTAACATATGCAAACATGAATATGAAAAGAACGTGACAAGGTTATGGTGCAAGATTGTGCTTAAGATTAATGTTGAACAAACTGAAAGAAACGAGGGGTCCTACTTCTATATATACCTATTTGGGGACCTAGCTCAAGGAAGCTTCCAAGGAGGCTTCTATGTGTGCATTGAATTAAGAAGCTTTTTGAAAATCTTCTTAATTAAAAATCAACTATTAGTTAATTAAAATTTAATTGAAAGTTAATTTGGATTTAACTAAGGGTCAACTAAGAATTAATTAAGACCTAACTAGGAGTTAATTAAAAATTAACTAGGACTTAATTCAAAATTGATTAGGATTTAATTGGGAGTTAAATTTGAACTTAACTAAAATTTAATTGAAAATTAATTCAGAGTGAATTGAACTAAAAGTTAGGTACGTGGATGAACATTCAAATGAATGAATTTCATGGCATTGGCATCCATGACAAAAAACATGTGTTACCTATAGCAAAAAAAAATGGTTCATAAAAAATTGAAATTAATGAACATTCTTATCAAATGTGACAAGCATGTGTGTGCAAAAGTGGTTAATTTTGGGCTTTCCAAAATCAAAAAATCAAAGTGCACATGCTCCTACTAGACCGAGGATCAAGGTACAACTCAATGGATGGCACCATAATTATTTGATGATTTTGAATGTCAAAATCATGTGGAGTTTGAAACATCCCTGTAATATCCCTTCAAAGTTGATGTTTATAATTTCAGGATGGTGTGCTATGAAATTTTAATTGGACATATCCCTTTCCATGAAATCAATTCAATAATAGTTTTTTGAAAAAAGGTAAAGGAAGATGGTTTGCAACTCGTTGTATTTGATGGATGTCTTAAACAATTGTCCACCTTGATTCAAAGTTATTACAATTGTAATCTTGCTACATGACCATCATTCTTTCACATTTGCAGGGAGTTGATGCATATGAAGTGTTTTTTCACGTTATAATATGCACTATGATCCTTGATTGGTCTTAGTTAAAAAAAATCTTTGTTTTTGCAAAAAAAATGTATTCTTTGATTCAAAGAGCTTGAAGTTCAATCATAAGAAATGTAGGAAAAGAAAGTGTAGATATTTAATGTACAGGACAAATGTCGCAACCCTAGCCTTGGGCTTGCGACTAAGGCAAAAGGCTTGCAAGGGTGTGAGCTAAGAGGAAGCCCGAGAGTCAAGGCAAATGCATTGTAAGGGTGCCGGCCAAGAGGATCCCGGGGAGTCACATCACATACTCCCGAGAGTGTAAGAAAGTGTGAGGGAGTGTGAGGGACTGAACAATCACACTCCCAAGGTAACTCCCACTTTGGGAGATGGAGTCCCGGTGGACTTCCGAAACTTCAGAGAGCAATTACAGGGGTCAAACCTCAATGTCTTGTGACGTTCTTTATATCATTGGAAAGCTCTTGAAGCGTAGATGTCTAAAATGGGCTCGCATTGCTCATTTGGACATCTGAAACACAAGTTATGGCCAAAAGAAGGGCCATGAGTCGAATTGCCAGTTTGACTCCCGATCACAAAAAGTCGAGAATCGACCCGATTTACTTAGCTGCAGGGGGCGTGCCACATATCGTTGGAAAGTTCTTGACGAGAGCTACAACTTTGCTTTAGACTGCATCGAGATCCAAGGTCTGCTCGCAAAGTTATGAGGCTCCAAAGTCGCAGGAGTCCCATTTGGCGCGATTTCGGGACTCCCACTCGGGAGTCCTGGGAAAAATAGCCATTTGGATGTAGCCTCCGTGGAGAGCTGCAGAGTATACTATAAGGGGGGAGGTGATGGCTTCCCCCAAGTCCGGGCCGTGGTGAGTCTTGTGTGTCCGTGTTGCCCGTGGCTCGTCCTAGCACCAAAGGTGCTCCAACTTTGCACTAACCATTTTGTGTGGGTTGTGTGTAGGCCCGTGTGAGTGAGTGAAGCTTGTCAACTCTTCCTAGTTCCATCCCGGAGCTGCAACACGCCCCTCTACCCCTCAAAGTGTTGTGAGCTAGGGAGGGTGCTCCAACTCCTCCTTCTTCCGCTGATTTCTACTTGGGTTCACATTTGAGTCCTTTAAGGAGTTGGGAGTGCGTCAACAAAGCAAAGTTAAATTGTAGCTATTAGAGAAGACAATGTGACACATGTTTTTTGAAGGTTGATGGTTTTAGAATGTGATGCCATTTTGAAAAAATCAATGTTGTAATTAACAAAGAACCAAGGTGCACTTATTGTTGACATGGATGAAAAGATGTATAAACTCTAACAATAGTCCACAAAAAACTTAAGATAATGTTAAAGGGTTGATGATTTGAAGCATGTTGGATATGGAGAATATCAATAATGAAATTTATGAAGATACTAGGTGGAGTGATTGGCAATATTGAAAAAGATTATGTGAAATTTTGGTGTGATTCTAACAAATAGGACTTCAAATAATACTAAAAGATTTCACCTTGAAATGAAGCACCTTGCATTCCCAAGGTAGGGCTACATACCACAAGGTTTCTTAAATCCACTCACAAAGGTGCTACCTTTTAACCTCTTTGTCAACCTTGAATCTATGTGTATTTCAAGAATCATGATTGATTTGGTGTCATGTGTACTAAATTCTTGAAGACTTGTTGACATTAATGTAAGATATGTTTAGATATTCATCTCTTGCAATCTCTTTGTTTTGTAGGCTTACTTCTTAATAGTTAATCACTTTATGATCATGGCCAATTTAGTTGTTTGAAGTTGGCAATCCTTGAGGCGTAATCACCACAACCTACATAATTACTTAAGTACCACAATTAGATGTTTTAATTGGAGCCCTTGATAATCACTTGGTAACAGTTTCATGGTTGTGCAATCTTTTGCAAATTATAATTTATTGCTTTAGTCTTTGGTGAAGGAGATAAAGTCCCATGATGAGGTGATGTTGTGAGTCAAGTGAAAATATGCTAGCTGTTTTTTCAAATTGTTGCTTGTGTCTATTCTATTTCTATTAGGTTTCTCCTTCAACATGGTTGTTGAGTAATTTAGCTTTGTGCGTGCTTCCATTCAAAGTACTGTGTGGCCTTGCTTTTTGTTGTTATGCTTTGGTGGTTGCTTTGAAGGTTTTCAAGGAGCCATTGAAAGTACCATGTGGCCTTTTCTCGTTATGCTTAGGTATCATGTTAGGGGTTCACCACCTAAAGTTGTGTGATTCTTATTAGTGGAGCCTAAGTTCTATCATTGCACCAAAAGATGTCCTTTCTCACCAAGTCAACATCTTCTCAACCATCACAACTTTGTTAAAAGCAAGGGATACATTTGCACCTCATATGCTTTTGAGCCACTTTATGTTTGCCATGTTCAACTAGATAAATTATTTCAGAATTAGACATTTAGAATGAGAAATTAGACTGGCATTGACAACCAGGGATAGGAGAAATTAGTTGGACTTAGAGTGGTGAGCAACGAGACAAGTTCAACTTGTTAGGATGAAATATAGCATTCGTTGGTTAGGGTGACATGATGGTAATCGCCTTCACAACCATAATGATAGATATGAAGGAATTATAATGTAAAGAAGACCTTGATTCTAGTTTGGCATGCCTTCATTTTGCTTATTATCTATAAGTTCTAATCTTTACAAACCGAGGTCTTAGTTTTGACATGATTGTCATTGTGTATTTGAAGGCGGCTCTTGTTTACTAAGCAAAATATAACATTGTATAAGCATGTCATAGTCTTTAATTGCATGGGTAAGTTAACTTTCCCTTTGAGCAATTCTTGAGCTCACATTTGTTTGTGTCAAAAATGGGTGCTGCCATTTTGTTAGGGCTGTGAATTTATGTGAGCTTGGCTAAACACAAAAAATGGGTTATTTCCTAATCGAAGAAACCAAGGGTCGAATGTCTTCAGTCTTGTTCCCTTTTGTTCTCTTTAACTACCCTTTGGAAGCATTTCAAAGGAGGGGATCTATTGCCATGTTGGCTGGACTGCAAGGAGTTGCAGTGTGAGAGCTTTGGCCTGAAGATCAATTTTGAAGATGTGATAATAGAAATGTGAAGAGATAATTGTGAAGCAAATGGCAACATCTATTCCTCATGTAGTTAAAAGGATTGACATTGAGATGGGGCAAACAATTCCAATTGAAGTGTAGGCAATGCCCTAGCGCTGGGCTGCTGCTGAAATAACTGGCCTCCTGCCTCAGGGCCCACCTCTCAGGGGCCTGCCTCAGGGGCAGTTATTGAGCCCTCTCTCTACCTATTATCACTAGCATTAATGAACAAGTAAAAACAATTTGTGTTAAAGCTCTTTTTAAGATATAAAATAAAGACAACCCAAAATATATTACATTCATCTCCAGTTCTTTAGTTGTTGACATGCAACAATATTTACAAATTCTAACGTCAAAGGTGAAGGCGGAAAAACCATTAATGCATAGACATGCACCAAATGGGGTTTTGTTTGTGGAAGAGTACACATACCTATTCATTGATGAAGAACCAGGGGTTGAAATTGAATTCTTGCATTCAAATTATCGTGCAAGTCTGCAATACAATGTCATGGAGCTGATTTTCTGACAAAGTAAGAAGATGAGAGGCTGGATACCAGTTCATTGCAAAGCAGGAACAAAACAACCTCAGAGTGTTTGAGGTTGTGGATACTGTATTCAAACTCAAATAGTACAATTGCCCATGCAAGCTTCACTGTCATGAAGATATGACATCCTTGAAGTAATGAAACATAATGAGTACAAATTCAACACCATATCCTCAGAGCAATCAGCAGACACATCTTGACCTTGAAGTGACAACAGCTGACAACATCCAGGAATTCCCAACTTTGAGCAAATTTTCCTGCCTCGCACAACACTGAGAGTGCAAGTCTAGTACTTGAATTGATAGTGTTTATCTACAGGGGAGGAAACATCCCAGGTGCAGCTCATGCCTTTAGGAAAAATGACCAAGTCACCTGCACCAAACTCCACAAAGTCAGAGGATGATCCTTCAGGATACACTTTCACTTTGCCCTTGAGAAGATAGCAAGTCTCTTGAGCATCATAAGTCCATGGAAACTTGCTCACGGCACATCCCCACCTGCAGCCACAATCAAGCATCTCAGAAGCACTGTTGGTCCCAGAGAGTGTACTAATCAAATCCATCTGCCGAGCAACTCACACAAACACACGAAATTACACAAAATATTCAAACCTCCTCGACAACAATACGGTTCGTTCTGAAGGAAACAAGGGAGAGACGAAGGGGGGAAATCATCAAATACTTGGGCCATGATCGAATGCCAAGCTCCGAAAGCCGCGACTCTGACGGATTCCTCTCAATTTTGACCCCTAATTTCTCCTCAACTAGCTGTTTCACGCCGGTTTGCACCTCTCCGGCGCCTCCATCCGCCATGGCTCTAACCACCAGCTGCAGCAGATCAGAGCTACTTATCAACTTTCTGAACCCACCTGATGATGAAGATGAATATGAAGATGAGGATAGCGATGAGACCAGACGCGCTGCTCCTGCTCTTGCTCCTCCTGCTATTACTGCTGCTGCTGCTGCTGGGTTGCAAGGCCGTGTAGGTAATGAAACGATTGCTAATTTCCGCAATCCCGGGGCACAAGGAAGCGTAGTTTGCGCACTTCGCACTGGTTGCTGTGGTGAGAAACAGAGGCAAACGCTTGAAGAGGACGACGACAAGCGCTCGGCCATCGCCATGGGAGCAAAGCAATTCCTGCAACTCTTCTGCACGAGCCGGTAGGGAATGGCTGGGCTTCTTATCCGGCATAATGGATAGAGTCATGCCCATTCCAAATCGGAATCGGCTGAAAATTGTAGGGTCTTGTCGTCTTGTCCATTCCAGTGAGTAAAATCGGCTGCAGATGGCTAGGGTCTTGCCCATTCCACCACGTAAAAACGGCTGCCAATTATGGGGTCATTTTGGCAAACCTCCCGAGTTCCCAGTTCCCACCCGAACGAAAAGAAAAGAAAAACCAATTTAATTTCTCCAAAGCAGAGGTTCCCTAAAGAAAGAATAAGATAAAAGAAGGACGAGAAACTGGTTGTTCGTTCGACGACGATAACGGACGAAGATGGACCACACTTGGTTATTCGTTCGTCGATCTCCCTCGCTTAGGTCTTGGTCTGCGAGCGCAAGAGAATGTGCGCTGTTTGTGCGTCTTGTGTGTCGGAGTTCTCTGCGGAAGCAGCGGGTAGGGGAGGAAGGAAGATTGCACGCGCAATTTCCCAAAGGATTTGGGAGACAGAAAAGAACACACAGAGATGGTAAGTGTACTCCTATTTCACTTCTACGAATTTCTTCTGTTGGTTGTAGAAGCTGCTAGTCATGATTCTTGACGAATCTGTGGCCAAAGAGACCTTTGGAGTGTCTTGGGTGACGTGCAGTCCGTCCCCTTTTTTTTTATCCGTTTCTTTTTCTCTTGTAGTTGCGATGTTTTGGATTTTTTTTTTCGGTTCCTTCTGATTCTACCGTCTCTGAAGTAATAGGATTGAATTATGCACTGATCTTGAACCAAGGTGAGAGAGAAAACAGGGTTGGTTGTTGTGTCATGCATGTTAGGGTTCGGATTGCATGATATGAGCGAACTCTTTCCATGTGCAGAAAGTTCTGTACAGATTATGAAATGAGAATTACAGCATACTGGAAAACTCTCAGCTTCTTTGAGACATGGATTCTTGGCAGAAACACATAGGATGTATCATGTTATCTCACCATTGCAATTGTGTATTAAGTAGCTGGAAACTACTATTGTGGTGGCAGGATGATCCAGAGCTTGAAGCTATCAGGCAGCGCCGAATGCAGGAGCTTATGGGTCACGGTGGTGGGGGAGGGGTAAGTAGCCTTATTTTTGCAAGCTCCCATTATTCCCTCTACCAGAATTTTGGAAGCCCTTTGTCATCAGAAACTGGGGATGGAGTTGGATTTTACCAGCTGAGCAGTCTTCCAGAGCTCTGCAATTTTGATTATATGGCTGAGGTTTGCAAACTCATTTCAGTGGTAGTTTTTGACTGTTTGTTCTTTTCTCAGTTTCCACCTCTGAATAACCATGGAGTTTTGTAAATGGGTTCTTAACAGGGTGCTCCTCAGAGCAGGGAGCAGCAACAGGCACAGGAGGAACAGAAGAGGTGATTTTACTTTTCCAGTCTGTCTGTGATCTTGCTTGCTATTGCGTTGGTGGCAAAGTTCACCTATGAAGAAGAGACCAAATGGGTATCAGTTGTAGGTCCTGATGGTGTCAACACATGCATGCATTGCAGCAACATGCTACATCAGACTGCAAACTCAGGTTTCAGTGAAAAAGAATTGTATGATTGTTTTGCTGGGAGAGGACTTGTGAATGTGGAATCCTGGGCTTCTTTAATGAATTTTGTGGTTGTGCAGGGAGGCTGAGGAACATCGACAGCTGATGCTGGCACGTGTTCTTTCCTCAGAGGCACGGGAACGCCGTAAGGTTTTTCTAACATGCAGCAGATGAGAGTGAGAGAGAAACAAGACTTTGACACTCCTTTTGTCAACTTTATTCTTCCCTCCTAATTGACTGATGCTAGGCACTGAAACTTTATTGGTCTGCTAATCAAGTCTAATATGTTGTTCAGTATCTGAATCTTTCTGTTGCTGCTGGAAATGTCACAGAAACTGATGAAATGGATTTTTATATGATCTTTTGCTTGAGATTATGAGCAGATGATTATATACTTTGTCTACACCCACTTTTGGGAGCTGATGACGTCAGTAGGGAGAATTTTTTTTGTGCAGCCAAAGTGGTGATTATCCATAGGAAGATGTAGAAAAAGTGGTGATTCTTTGTAGGAGGATTTAGCCAAATCTGGCTATAAACTAGATATGTAGTACAAATCTTGAATCATCCTTCTATATTTTTGGCTACATACTGAAAACCAAATATAATTTTTACCTTTTTTTCCACTTCTGGTTATGGAACCCTAAAAAATCACTTCATTTTTTAATTTTTGATTTAGAATTTTCCATTTTGCTGAAAGTTCACCAGTAAAAAATGGCTGATGGCAGCTATTCCATGCCGTTCATGATGACGATGATGGTCTGATACTTTGTGACTGACACTCACTAGGTTATGACTGTACTCATTCTTGTCTTATTTGTATTGATTTGGCTGGAACTGATGTAACAGTTACCTTCAAAGTGTTGTTGTGGAGTTCTCTGCTGAACTGATATGTGTTGTTGGGAGGCCAGATTCCTAGTGTAATACATCTGTGGTCTACCCTCCCATGAAGATATCGAAGGGTCACTAACTGGCCTAACTAGTTGTAATGAGATTTGCACAGCAGCTGCAAGGGTTGACTTTGGACTATTTTCATTCATCTTACTTGCTGACTTCTGATAGGTTTGTTTGACAGTTTCTCGAATTGCTTTGGTGAAGCCTGAGAAGGCAAGGGGTGTTGAGGATGTTATATTGCGAAGTGCACAGTATGGACAGATCACAGAGAAGGTTTATGCTCTTTAAGCCCTATCATGTTATGTGTGGTTATTTCTCACATACTACACATTCTCCACTGGTTTAAGACTCTATTGTAGGCACTTGGAAGCTCAAACCTGGTATTTGGACAGGTATTGATGATTGTCCTCCCCTGTTGGTTCTTGTCTCAGCATTTCAATTACCTGCCTGCCTGCATATGTGGTATCTGCCACTGAAATGGCTCACAATCTGCTCTCCATGTGTGCAGGTCTCTGAGGAAAGGCTTATCCAGCTGTTGGAGCAAATCAATGAGCAAACCCAGAAGAAGACAAAAGTCACGGTAAGAATGTTAGGGACATGTTGATTTGACTTGTATGTGTCTTGTAGCTACTTTTGAGTGCAATGTTCCTTTGATGCCATTTTAGCATCCACAATGCTGTCTCTTACATACAAGCTTTTGAGTTATTCATGGCACATTTTCTTGTGGCAGATTCAACGTCGTCGAAATGTGTTTGATGATGATGAATGATGTGTGAAATACACAACCAGTGATATGCAAGGACACATGTGTCAGATGCTCCTGTGCAGTGTGAACTGTCCATTTACTAATTGACCAGCTAATGAGGTGCATTGGAGATGAATGTGGAAATTGGAATGTCCAAGGTTGGTACTGAAGTATGGTTCCACTCCTGCGTGGAATGTGTTGATAGTACATGTGGCTCTACCTACACACAAGATGGATGCTCTAGAAAATGGAATCCACTGCTGTGTGCCTCTATCGATGCAGATGGTGTGCATGTTGGCTACTGCAAATACGTTGATAATGTGTTTCCCTTGTAATCACATGTAGAATGATTTGTGGAAGGACTCCTTTCTTTTCAGTTGAACACAACCACAGGAAAGTGCACATGGATGAAAGGGATTTCCATGATTGTTTTGCAGGTTACTGTAAACCATCTCAGTAGATGACTCTGATCAGATGAATATCTGATATTGGAAGTCTGTTATTGGCAGCTGAGATGTGATATTATTTGCAAAGTAAAAATGGTGTTCTACGTGCAACATTTTACTCTGCTGCATGTACAACAGTACCAGCATTCTGTCATTTCTAAATGCTTTTTATTTGGACATTTAGTCAAAGTGTTTATCACATAGAGTCATAGTTATCTGAGATCACTTATGTACTGGAGATGAATCAGCAGCTTGCAAATCAGCTTGGGGTGATTATGACTTGCAGAATTCAACTTCTGCAATTGCAAGATGATTAAAGGGGCAAAATGTACAGCCACTACTAAACATAGCTTTATCTTGTTGCTGGAGACATTTTACAGTTATAATTTTGGAGCATCTGGTTGTTTGGCAGGTGCTGAAGCCTTGACTTCAGGTAATTCATTCAAAGCTTGCCCAACACGTCGAATTGTTGGATATGGTGCCTACATGTACATACAGAAAGTAAAGGACTGGGTTTGGTTGAGATTAAACAATGAGTTAACTACTGATACACTGATAAAAATCAGTTACTCATCATTTTGAAGCCTGTTGCTGCAAAGAGAATCAACATATGCACCGATAACAAGAGGGTCCATCTGTACAGTTGCCCCGTAGTACTTTGAAAACACATCAGTTTTGTTTCCATACCATGTCCAACTGGAATCGAATTGCATTTGCAAGTTGGGGACTCAATACAACATCAGCCTGTGCAATGCAATAGAACACATGAAAAATCCAGAGTCTATGAACAGTCGTAGGTGAAGAAAGGCATGAGCAAAAGTGAAGTATGAAGAAGTGTGCAGACAAAGAAATGGAATTCTTACTAGTGTAACCATGTCCCCAAAACAGTACTTTCCAGCAGTTTTTTCCAATATTCGCTCCAGTGCTGCATGTATCATACACAGTAATCACAATATGGAAAATGACTTGAGAAATCTCTAGGCTACGGCAAGCATTCTGCAGTTAGAATACCAGGGTTTTATATCAGAAGCAGCTGAAAAGAAATTTCTCTCTCTTTCCTAAACCTCCTTAAACCTTGTCTGAATCTCAAACGTCTCTGTCAAGTTTAGATTGTTATTTGCACAAGAGTTATAAAAATGTAGAATGTGATGCAAAACATGGGCAGTGTGAAGTTATACCACTGAAACCCTTTGCAATGGAGTCTTGTGCCCACTTCAGTCGCTCTTCTTTACCCAGTTTTGCCTCTATCACAGGCTGCAGTGCAATGCACAAACTCAAGTTGCTCAGACTCTCTGATATGAATGAACCAAATCCTGCAATCCTCAGTGTCTCAGGGAGTGAGCATGACAAGAAATGGTTGAGGCATGAAACACACCAGGATCTGTGTGTTTTGCAAAGGCTGGATATTAGATGCTATCAAAAACACCACCTGCCACATGCATCACAAAAATTTCAGTAGAGTTGAAGAAGAAGAAGAAGAAGAAGAAGAAGAAGTGATGGATTACTTGAAGAAGAAGAAAATATGGATTACTGAACGGCAGTGAAAGTATTTATGACTTCAAATAAGAGAATTGGGAAAGTTAATACCTGATGAATATGTGCTCTTTGTACAAGATCTTTTGGCAGAAGAGGCCTTTTGTCAGGAAATCTCTCCTCCAAATACTGCAAACGCCCACACCCCCTCCTCCCCTCCAACCTTGCTAAAGTCTCTGTCAAAGAGGATCCTCAAAAGAGAAATTTTCTGACAGAAAAAGCAGGAGTGTTGAGAGCCATGGACAAAGAGATAGTAGGCCTATGAATATCTCATTTTAGTTTCTAAGGCATCAGCTTCCATTCTTGCTAAATTACATAGGTATAAAACAAGTCAGGATAGAGAGAAACCAGTAGAATGGCAACAGAATCCACCAGAGTTACACCATCAATCTCCAACACAGGGACTGTCTGAAATGGGCTCAGCTTCGTGAATTCTGCAAATGAGTTCAATGACCATTGGGAGCTGTCAAATCTACCACTCTCTTCCACCAACATGCAACAGAGAAAATATCATCAGGTGCAAACACCACAGCTTTGTAATCTGAATCTGTTCTGGGCATTCTCTACCTCCCATCTCCTGTCAAATGTTCCAGAAAATTCTGGCAGGATGTTCTGACTTCCCAACCACATGCATGGGTAGCTACTTTGCATCTGCATTATCAATTGAAAGCAGAGATCTACAATCTTACCTTCAGAAAATTGTTCCCCTGTTAAGATGTTAATAGCCTTGTACTCATAATCAATGCCTGTACACCCCATGAAGAAAAAAGTGTGAGCAGGATTCTGACATTCAAACTGAATCCTTTTCATATCAAACGATGCACAAGGGTTTTGAGCTACCCGAGGAAGATATTTATGGCCACAAGGGTTGAATGTTGGAATTTGTCAGTAATGAAATTTGACACCGAAAACCCACAGACATACTTTTTTCAAACATACCTTTGAGCATAAGAGCAAGCCGCACTCGCCATGAACATGAGCTGAGATGGTATGAGTAGAGTGTCACTTTTGGCATCTCTGTCCCTTTCTGCATCATGGACTCCTCCATGGCACACTTTTATCTATTTTATAAAACCTACAACTTGGAATACAATTTGATTTCACCTAGATACTTGCAGGAAGATAGATGAATGCAGGCTAGAAGAGTAATGATTTAAACTTTTGGAAATCTACATGAATGATGAGCAAGAAGAAGCTGACAGATCTAAGTTCTGTTCCATCGGCTGGTGGATAAGGGTTTAGGGTTTAGGGTTCAGAGAACACGCTCTCAGAGCCTGCCCAGTGGCTGCCCCATTGTTTGCCAACCTTTTGACCTTTTTACCAGTATTAGAATACTGCATTCACACTTGATGAATGTTTAAGTCAGTGTTAAATGAAAATCTAGGTGGCATCCTAGGTGGCACCCAATATTATATGACTAGCATGGTGTTAGGGATTCTCTCATTTTTATTTTCCCCAAAATCCACATCATTTCATAAAAACCTACATTGACACAAATAAATGTGCCCCAAAACTCGGAAATTTTCAAAAAATTTCACACTTCAAACTATGTCCTTACACCCTTATACCCCTAAACCCCACCTTAAACCCTTAAACCCCAAACAACAACCCTTTGTATTTTACATGAAAATAGAAGAAATCCAAGCCACCTTTCAATAGCATTTTAAACCCATGAAGCCCTCCATTGAATTTATAATAAGTTGAATTTTGAAAAAAAATTAGTACAATAAATGTAAGTAATATAAATGTACAATATTGCATAAAGGTCAAGTACATGCACAAAGGGGACAAAAAAAGACAAATAAGGAAAATAAATGTAATTAAAAATCTTCATCTCTTTTTATTTGTCTTGCTTTGTATATTTTTGGTAGTTTTCAAAGAAAAATTTAAAATGCATACTTTATGCATTTGACCTATGTAACCTTCATTCCATCTACAAGGGTAATAATAAAGGGGAAAACAAAATTCAATGCTATTGTATATTCCTTATTTTAAGGGTTTGATTTTGCATGTTAATTTGGAACATAACAAGAAGAAGAAGAAAAAAATGGAAAAACTCTACTAATTTATTTATTTAAAGTACTAGCTAGCTCTAATTGCACATTTAGCAACATGTTTCAAAATGTTATGGTGATACAAAAATATTAGTTGCTAAGATTTGGTATACAACACCTATGGACTATTGTGATACCTTTTTAGGTTCAGTGGTAATTATATTTTTTTGATAAAAATAAAATTATTTAAAAATTAACTTTTTCAATACATTGAGAATTAAGGAAATTACTTGCTTATTAATGCTATTTTTTCCATAATTTCTTGAAGATGATGAGCTTCAATCTATTGTAAGATCATGTTTTATTATGACATATGGTTTTTGTTTCTTGGATTTGAAAGTTTCAAAACTGCCATGTGAACTTGACAAACCTTAGGAAATCCCACCATTGTGAACTCTCTCAATTTCTGCCATAATTGCATCAAGATGATGATGAGCTTCAACTATAGTAAGATTGTGTTTTATTTATGATGTATGGTTTTTTTGTTTCTTGGATTTGGAGTTTAGATCTACAATATTGCTACCTTGAAACACTTTAAGAATCCCACCATTGTGAACTCTCAATTTATGCCATAAATTCTTGAAGATGATTATGAGCTTCAACTATAATAATATTGTGTAATATTATGATGTATGGTTTTTTTGTGTCTTGGATGGGAGTTCAGATCTGCAATATTGCTAGCTTGAAGCACTTTAAGAATCCCACCATTGTGAACTCTCAATTTATGCCATAAATTCTTGAAGATGATGGAGCTGATGGAGTCAGTGTGGAGCAATCGGACAGCGAGTCACTGCTATTCCTGGTGATAGTCTGATACAAAATGTTTGGGTTATTCTCTACTGGGTTATGTAGGGTGGTAGAAATTCTGTAGTCACTATAGCATTAGAGGGCCAGAAAGTTGAAAGAACCTTACATGGAGACACTAATGTCATTCTGAAATTTGTACCATTCATGTCTTCTGCATGAAATATAAATACCCCAAACATAGTCTGCTTCCTAAATGCCCTTGCCACAGATTGTTCTTCACACACCCATTATTGATTTTGCCAGAGGTACACCATTAGATGCAAGTTCGTGCCACACTAGATCAGTCATGATTTTGGGGCGTCTGGCTGGTTAGCAGGCATAGAAGCCTCAACTTCAGGCAATTCATACAACGCTTCCACAATGCGTTGGATTGTCGGATACAGTGCCTACATATGGAAATGCAAAGATCAGGTTCCACTTCTAAAATCAATTAGAGAAATCACTGCAGGAAAAAAATCATTCATACCACTTCAAAAGTGTCTACTTGGATACCATGTCCACTTGGAAGCGGTTCGCAGTTGCCACTTGTGGAACCAACACCACATCCGCCTATGCACATTCATTGGAACTCATCAGTCTCCAGGTGCAGAAGCAATAAGTCAAGAAAGCGGAGCAAAGGAGAAATAGGACCAATAAGGTGCAAAAAATGGGTCTTACGAGGGTAACTGTGTCTCCAAAACAGTACTTCCCAGCAGTTTTTTCCAGTATTTGCTCCAGAGCTGCATCAATGCATCATACAAGACAATCAAGTGAGGAACACTTGCAAGCTATCTAATCTATGATGAGTATTCTGCAGTTAGGATTTTGGGTACAGGGAGCTTAAAATAATGCTTGCAATTCTTAAGCCATGTCTGCATCTAGGACTTTATGACAAACAGGTACTTGACTGCATTACAACTATACAAATGCAGATGCGCTTCAAAATATGGTGAGTGAGAAGAGGATCAAAACCAGTAAATCCCTTTTCAATGATGTCTTGACCCCACTTGACGCGCTCCTCGCTACCCAGCTTTGCCTCTATCACTTTCTGCAGTCAAATGCACAAGCTCAGTTTAGTCGGCCTTTCTGATATCGATGTCCCAAATCCTGCAAATTATGTGGGTCAGAGAATGACCATGACAAGAAATGGTTCTCATCATTTACATACCAGGATCCGTAGGTTTTGAGCAGGTTGAATATTAGCTGCTATCAAATACACTGCCTGCCCAATCCAACAAATTTGTTCAGTAAGGTCTCTGGAGGAGAGAACATGGAGAGATTCATGGTTAGAACTTAGCATGTCACAAAAGAGACTGGGGAACTTAAAGACCTGATGAATGTGTGCTCTTTGTAAAGGATCTTTAGGCAGAAGAGGCCTTCTGTCAGGAAACTTCTCCTCCAAATACTGCAAGGCATTCCCCCCAACCTTCTCCATAAGACAGCACCACAAAGTAAAATCTTCTGAAAGAAATTGATTGCTGCACAAGTAAGAGATCCTTGGAGGAATGTGTACTCAGTCAGTATATGAATATCTCAATTTGGGTTCAAGACAACTGACGTCAACTCTTCGGATCATATAGCAAGCTGCCAAAGTAGCTGCAGATACCAATCCCTTGGTCTGTTTCTTAAGCAATCCAGTCTTAAATTTCAAGTGTGTAGGGAAAAACCTGTAGAATTGCAACTGAATCGACCAGTTTTGCACCGTCAATCACCAATACTGGAACCAGCTGCAATGGGTTCAGCTTGGTAAACTCTGCAATCAATTCAGTGACAATCAGTGCTGTCAAGTATACCAATACTTTGCATACACTTGCTGCAGATATACAAATGACCAGATGTTCAGGTGCAACTGATGTGTGGTGTAATTCAAATACATTTTGGGAAATATGATTCTGTCAGTCCCTCTCCTGTGAAATTCTCTAGAAAATACTGGAAGATGTTGTGACTCCACAACCAAAGTCCCTGTCTGCAGTATGACCAAAAACAGAGATCAGAAGTTTTACCCTCTGTGAATTGCTCCCCTTTTAGAATATTAATAGCCTTGTACTCGTAAGGGATGCCTGCACGCCCAATGAAGATTATGTTAGATGGATTGCAAGAACACTCTCTTAAAAGACTTGGCATATCTGAAGGGAGTTTCAGCTGGCCCTTGGCACATAGCAACCCACAAGATTCCATCTTGAATTCTCCCAAGAGAAAAAATTAAAATGCAACCACAGGTTATGAGACATTCCTTTCAACAGAAGACCAAGTCGCACCCGCCATGCACACGAGCTTCGAAAGTATGAGTACAGCGTCACTGTTGGTACCTCTGCTGTTCCTGCCTGCATCATCCACCCGCAACTCTTCTTCACATCAAAACTCTTGCTAGGTTGCAGCTGCCATGCATGCAATATGAGTTTCAAACATATATGAGTAATAGTAGAGTATCACGTTTCCATACCTCTGTTCCTATCTGCATCATACACCCACATATTTGTACATATGTAACTCAAAATCTTACTTGGATTCCATCACAAGAGAATGCCGAACTTTGACTCAAGCGTTTGTGATGGGATTTCGTTCACAATAGTGCTTCCAATCCTATTATTGACTTTGTGACTATACTATTGATTGAATAAACTCCAACAGATGGTGCAAGACAATTGGAGATTGCAACTGTGCTCACAAACATGAAATTATGATGTCAAACATGTGTCTCTTGAGCTTCCCATCTGTGTTGTAAGAACGCTCAGGAGAGGGATGAGTCATCAAACTGTTCCTCAACTCCATTCTTCAAACCCTAAATCTCCAATTCACAGCAGTTACATTCATGGCCCTTTGGGCATCGGTGTAGCTGAATAAATTTTGGTTGCCAACTTCTTTTTCTTCTTCTTCTTCTTCTTCTAAAAGAATTAGAGCTCTAGTAAACAGCTCAGATTCTAGAAACAAGAAACCCCACTCCCTCAAAAAAAAAAAAAAAAAAGCACCCACGATCACTGGAAAAGAGGACCTTCAAAATTAAAACCCCAAAAAAAACGGGGTTGAGAAAATTGATAAAAATTAAATGAATCCTTTTGGGAATTGGAAATGGAGCAAATTGGGGTTTCAGTACC
>Ga0116227_10002342_pt1 | contig 43223 bp, 39 predicted proteins | sample S1TSphgellanicum_FD_89693 | JGI IMG/M metagenome (GOLD analysis project Ga0116227, IMG submission 89693) | Host-associated microbial communities from peat moss isolated from Minnesota, USA - S1T2_Fb - Sphagnum magellanicum MG | ecosystem: Host-associated > Plants > Peat moss > Unclassified... | reverse complement strand
CCGTTCTCGCTACCTGATCGCCTGACTTTAAGGATAACTCTGTTGCAGACAATTATCTAGCTCCCACCCAGGGGAGGTTATTTCCATTTTTTTTCAAATGATGTGAAGTTGTTGGAATACAGGGTGCAGCTTATTAAATATATTATATATATAATTTATTATTTAATAGAATTTTAATATCGTGCTCAAAATTTGGATTATAAGAATCTATAAAAGTATATATTTTTATTTTTATTTTCTATTTAATTATTTTGTAGCATATCAAAAAATAATCTTTCTATCTCACCTATTTTATGATATATGCAAAGAATAACTTCCAGTAGTCTCGCACATACAAGACAATAGTCATACCTTATGTGCTTGCAAAAAAATCTATACAACCTTGTTTCAAATGGACCACGACAATGAGTGTGTTAGATCATAGTCATGAGGTTTGCTCACAAAATTTGTGTGAGACATTCATATCCACTATCATAAAATCACACAAGAATTGAGTCACAATGACTAAGTACCCACACAAGTCGGGGTCAATGCAAATCAAGGTAGCTCAAAAGGCAAGGGAAAAAAAGCATCCTTTAAAAGTCAGTCCATAAATATATTTACACTACATCATCACACTGTGACACAATGCGTAAGGATTCCAAACTTACAGATTTATTTTTAAAAATTCCATTGAAAAATTTACTCAACCTAAAGATACAAAATTCCACCCAAAACTTAAAGAAACTATTACAGGTATTTACAAAGTTTGTGTTGTGAGGTTCTTTGAGGCATGTTTGTGGAAGCAACAAGAAGACTCAGTTGTGGAAGGAAATGGAGTTAGATGATAAGTTTTTGTGAATGAAAAATTTAAGCGTGCAAATGGGATTGAATGAATCAATGGCATTATTTTAGAAAAGGATGTTACATGTCTTTTTGTCCCAATTTTTTTTAAAATACAAATGAATTTTTGAACAATTTTTTTACAAATTGTTATAATACATGTTTATACTTGGTTCAAGTACATAATATCTTTTTTTTAAATAATTTTCACATAAACATGAATTTTAGAAAGTGTGCTGATTTGTAAATTCAATATTTCATTTTTTTAAATGATTATAATTTTAAATCATACTAAAAATTTGATTTTTATATTTTTAATATTTTTTTGTATAGTAAATTACAATTTTTCTTAACACATCATGTACATTATACTTAATTTATATGTGGTAAAAGATTTTTAAAGTTTTAAAATTTTAGATCAATTTTGAAAGGTTCTTTGAATTTTTAAAGTTTTAGAATTACACATGTTTTAAGGTACAAGTGTTTTTTGAATGTGTCTAATTGATTTTTATCTTCTTCTTTTTTTCGTTAATTTTTTTATTTATTTTATGAATCTTTTTTATAGTCCTTTGCAAAATTGATTCTTTTTGTTGTAATAAGTGTTCACTTTCAAAGGTTTTAAATTAAAAATTAAATTTAAAATTTTATCAAATGAATTTTTGGTTTGAATTCCTTGGCATTCATATAAATGAAAAAGAAACAACTTGCTATGGTTTTCATAATTTTAAATGATAAAACGAAAATATTTTCTCAATTTTGATTATTTCTTTCTATCATCCAACACCTTTTTTAGCTTGTTTAATTATGATTACACCTCTTTGAAAAGAGGGTGAAACTATCAAAAGGAGAAAATGACAAGAAATATAATGGTTGAATTTATCATTACTGATGTTTTCTTTGCTTTAGTGTCTATGTGATTCTTGCTATATGTGAAAGGTGATAGCTAGTATGTGGTATCAAACTAAAGGAGTTATGATCAAGCAATGGACTTCAAAGGTTTTTTATTTTGAAAAGCTCTTAAACTCTTAAAAAGTTTTGATGATGGTGGCTCAACAGTAGAAAAATATGGCAGAAAGACTTATGGTTGGAGGATGTTAAGCCTATGATATAAAGGGGAAGCAAGTGCTTGATAGGTAAGCATTTTGGTTGATTTTTTCTTTTTTTGTATGGATTTCGGATTTTAGTAGATGTGAAAATTTCAATTAACTAGGAGTGTGCATGTAAATCACAAGTGGGTTTAAGACCGAAACTATGTATGTTTATTACATAGCTATGAAAATCTATGTTCTTATTTGGATAAATATTTTTTCACCTTTCTATTATTTATGTATAATTAATATGCCACACCATTTTTCTACCATGGACTTCACATAAACTACACCAAAACTTGTCAAAACTAAAATCTCAATTCATTTCACAATTTTATTCCATGAAGTTTTACATTCATATCACAACTTATTTCTATCAAGTGAAAATGTTTCCAAAGGTCACAAACACTCATTTATATACTAACCAAAAGGAAACCAAACAAGAAATTTTTTAAAGTTTACACATCGCATTGCTCCCCATGTGATTTCACATGCATAATAAAATGGCAAAAACTTTTCACATAAATTATCATGTGAAAATCAATGCACCTTAATGTGTCAAAGACTTTTCACATGACTTTCACATAAATTATCATGTGAAAATCAATGCACCTTAATGTGTCAAAGACTTTTCACATGACTTTCACATAAATTATCATGTGAAAATCAATGCACCTTAATATGCCAAAGACTTATCACATAACTTTTCACATAAATTTTCATGTGAAAATCAAACACTATGACTAAATCATAATTAAATTATGAAATCCTATTAACAAGTAAATCACCAAACTCAAACGTTAAATAATTACATAGATAATAATTTAACTACATCAAGTTACATGCACAAGATTGTATGGGAAGAATGCCCATAATTAGTTTTCTAAAGATTGGATTTTTTTTTATTCCATTCTTCTTTCGCCACATTTTGGAATGTGGGTAAATACTTGGTGAGAAGTTTAAAAACATGAATAAAATAACATGTTTACTGTGGAGATGAGGAAAATGTTTAATGGGCTAATGAACTTGGTTGAGTGGCATCAACCTTTTGAAATTAGGATATGGGGAGATCATTTTGAAGGAGATAGGTGGGGAAGTGCAACCTGAGTTTGAGAACTCTGAAAGAATATCTATTTCACCTTGGCCATGAAATAAGAAAATCCTTAGTGGATATAAATGAATGGAAAATGTCTTGTTAACTTCTTGAAAGGAATTTGAGGGGAATCTTTTATTTGTGTGTGTGGGGAGGGGGGTGGGGGTGCCATGTATTCATGTTGATGTCTAAGTAAGACAGGGATAGTTCGAGAGAGGTAGTTAGGAGAGATTTGATCCATTTAGATATGTAAAATAAACATGTTTCATTGTTGGTCTAAATTCCTTAATTAGGATAGTATAATTGTTTATTATTTTTATGTTTCATGGAAACAATGTGCAGTACAACTAAGTGAGGTTGTGGGTGAAGTTCATTTTATGGTCTTCTACTAGAAGAATTGATGTTGTGAATAGAGTGAAAAGTGGTTTAAGACTACAAAATTAGAATTTAGCTTCATTTGTACCTTATTATATTGTTACACAATCTAATGTAGGCTACTATGTAACATACAACAACAATCTTCAAAAAAGAATGATATAACATTAAAAAAATAGAAAATGCAAGGTAGTTTTTATAGATGTAATTTGTGAAATGATATTACTTGCCAAACACATTTTGATTAACAAACTATGAAGTGAACTAGAACAAGGCATCATGATACATAAGCACTACCCATTGAATGAATGAGTTTTGGGACATTTACAATTTATTGCTTGATTCAGGTTTTTATTACAAATATCATGTGTGTTATTTTTTGATTGTGTGTTGTTTACTATTTATTTGTAAATATTTGTAAATATTATCTCCAAATTCAAAGCTTGATAATACATGTTCAAATAATTAGAGATGTGATAGATGTCATGTTGTATTATTTGCGAGGGTAAATTTTGGGACATAATCTCATAATTCAAATGCAATGTGTATGGGTTTATGATTTATCATGTGTGCTTGTTTTATATCATGTAATCTATGTTTGATGAATGTTAACATTTTTATTACTTATTAAAGATATTTCATTTATTATTAACATTTATAATTTATCATAGATTTTTATTAAAATTTTACATTTTTCTTCACTTAATGCTTTGAATTTATATGATTGTTGATTAATGGAATTGCAAGGGCAAAATGTTGTTCCATTTATGTTGAATGCAACTTTCCTTGTGTATATTAATTTCATAAGTTTTGATTTTAAAGGGTCAACATTTTCCATTTGTTTTACATAATATCGTAGCACGTTTTGCATGATAGACATGAAGACGAGTGTTTTCCTTGTGCATGCATCTCTTGTTTAAAAAATGAAAAGGCTTTGATGGGTGTTTTGTTTTATTTGTATGAGATATCATTTACAATGATTTTTCATTCATCATTTAGTTTTTTCATGTTTGAAGCAAACTATTCATATGATATGTGTTTGTCTATTTGTTCAAATGAAATACAAATTGGTATTTTAATGGGCTTTTCAAGGTTTTGGTATGTGAATTTTTTTCACATGCTAAATTGTATTGTTCAATTTCATTAGCTAACATTAATATTTAGTATCTTCATGTGTGGATCAGTTGTAAAAATGATTGTTTCACTATGAGAATCATTTCCCATGGATTCATTAGTTTCATGAATCTTTGTATATTCTAGTAATTTTGATTGTAATTTATCCCATTCATCATGTTTATTGATAGGGTTTAAATTATATACATAATTTTCTTTAGTTTTTCAATGTTATATTTTTCACTAAAATATGCATCTTTCCACAAGTTATGGTTTTTTCTCAAATCAATTTATGATCCACAAAAAGGTTTGAACAATAATGATAGTTTTTTATAATGGTTTTTGACATCTTTATGGAGATTAAAAGAAACCCAACAAATTGCTTTACTATGTTTATGAAGTTTACATATTCTTGTGTCATAATTTGCTATAAATTTTGCAAGACACAAATCATTTAACTTCACAAGTTGTGTTTTGTACTTTTCAACTAATGATTTGCAATGAATGTCTATTGAAGTTGGGATTCAATTTTGTAATTTTTTTGTGGTAATAATAAGAAAACTCTATTGGATTCTTCACATGTGTTTATGAATTGAAATTATTTTGTTGAATGATAGAATGTGATGGATAATGATGTCCACTACTTATTGAATTGACTTTTGTTGCACATTAAGAAGTGCAATTTCGAACTTTTTGATTTGTTCAAATTTTTTTGTTTGTTTAATTTTACATTTATATAAAATATATTGCATTTATCATGTAACAGATTTATTTACTTTTGTTAAGTAGAAACTGCAATAAATAATATCAACATATGGGTATAAAATAAATTGTGTGTATGTATTTGCTTTTCACAAAGGTGTGACATGTATGCTAAATATATTTGTAAGTATATTGCTTGATTTATGTTTTAAAAATAATGTCAATTAACAAAGTGTACATTGCAATGTAAGCAAATGAGTATTTTCATTTATTTGTAATTTTACAAGAAATTCATAAAATGAAATTTTTGTGCCTAAACCCATATTCACAAATTTATTATAAATTTGAATTCCTAAATTTTTTAAATATAAAGTGTGATCTTTTTGTTTAGAGGGAAAAATATTATTATACATTTCATTGGAGGTTAAAGATATTGAAATTAACAAATTTGTTGGCAAAATTTTTTTTCATATTTATTTATGTTGATGTATTTGTGCAACAGAAATTTCATTTTAAAAAAGACATTGATTTGTTGTTAAATATTTATCAATAAAATTTTCATTATTTTCTTTTGAAAAAAATCAAGTATGAAGGAAATTTTAACCCATAATATTCCATGGTTACGAGTTAACCTTTTGAATGGAATTTTGTGATGAAATCATAATCCTTAACATTGCCAAATAAAACATTAGTGTTTTAAAGCAATTTACAAAAATTATTCATCCTATGTCCATAATATCACACACATGTAATATGATTATTTCTGATAAAATCTCTATTGATTAACGAATTATCATTATTTACTAGTATGTTTTCATCGAAATGTTGATGTCAATTTTTTTGTGTCATTGTAAGTATAAGCCAATTATGAACACTTGTGGTAAATGTCACAAAGAACATTCCAAGTCCAAATTGTTTAATCATTATGAATACATCTTTTTGAAAACAATCTCAATAATATGAAAATGTTTTTATATGACTTGGTTCTCAATAACCTAAATCAGATGTTAATATTTTATGTAAATTCACATTGGTTGACACATGTGATATGATTCAATAATTTTTCTTTTCAAATACAAATCCATGTAGAAGATAATATGAAACAAATTAATATTTTTATTGTTTTGAAAAATATGTTTGTTATGTGGTACACAATTTTTTAATTCACATTTATAAGTTCAGTTTGGATTTTTTTTTGAAATGAACAATTCAAAGATGGTTTTTGATGTCCAAAGAACAATGTAAGAAAGTTATATTCCTTGGAATGTTTGTCATGAAATAATCCAAGACGTCAAAAACATTCTCCATGGTAATTGTTAATGACTTACAATTATTGTCAACAATTTATTCACGTTTTAATATGTTTTGTACCATTGTGTCACCGTTATTTTCTTCAATAACCTCTCCAAATGCAACTAAATTATTAAATTTGGAATCATTTTCAAATTGTTTTTTTAAATTCATTTCCTTATATTTGCAAGTTCCATTAAACATTGGCAATTCGGTTTTATTGAAACATCCGCATTCATATATAAATTTTTTTTAATAAATTAATCATAATGCTTTCATAACTAAGTTTGGGCAAACATAATTTGAAATATATATAGGCTTGTATTCTAGTTTCCTTTTCAAAAAAATTGAGATTGAATCATCATATAGCATTCATGGTAACACACTTTACAATAAATTAAAATTTATTGGTGCATTTATAATGTTATCATGCATTCCATATTGTCCATATCTTCATAATTGAAATATTTATGTGAATGCAAGACAAGGTGCAATTTAGTGAATGTTCTTTTATTTTGCTTAATTGTAAAAAAGAATTCTAAATTTGGTTTCTTATTTATTATATGTTCTCTTAAAATTAAGTTTGGAGGCTTTTTCAAGATCAATTTTCTTTTGACAAGATTTACATATTAATACATGATCATTAGTTTTTTATGTTTTTAATAGCACTAAGGAGAAGTTCAAGGCGTAATTGGGATACAAAATAAACTCGATTTTTAAAACATAATTTTTAACAACAATAACATACATGTTTTACTATGTCGTCAATATTAGATTTATATTGAAGAATGTGTTTGTCATTGATATTTTTGTGTTAATATTCATTTGCTTTGAATTCTTGTCTTTTTCGACAATTTGGTTTTTGAAATGTTTTAAGTTTATTATGGTTAATAGAGATTTTATTAGTATTGGTTATACATATAATGAAACATTTGATTAATTTTGGTTTATTCTTTGAATGATTGTTTGAAATTTTTTCATCATTTTTCAATGTCATTGTGAGAATTTTGTAATATGTCAAGATGACAAATCTCATAAAGCAAACCTTTGCACTCTTGTCTTCACCCACAAATTGAAGACACGAGTCACCTTGATGCTCACCTGCCACCATTTTGTTTAGGGTTTAGGGTTTAGGGTTCCAAGACTCTTCCATGAATCTATGATTCAACTCTCATGTTGGTGATGAAAGGAACAATTTAAGTAAGTGCAGAGAACTCTGCAACATTTCGACAACATGCTGCAAGTCTACCAATGCTTGCCACTTCCTGGTGAACTTAGCAATCTGGATCTTGTCCTGTGTTGATCTGCTCTTTTGTAACCGGAGTGTGATCTTAATGCTCACAGCTGTTTGCAAAAATTTACTATTGGGCCATGACACATCATCCTCCATTTCTGTGCTGGAGGTTGAGAGCTCCACATTGTCTCACACAAGATCACTGAAGTCTTCAATGGTCAGAGCTCTCAAAACCACTACATTTGACCACCAGTATGTCAACCTGTTTAAACCCTTTCAAAGAGAAAGCAGGAATAAGAAAAAGAATCTGGACTGGATTCTCAGATAAGTAATAGGTTCTATGTCTCATGAATCTGACATTATTCAAACAAGAAAATGGGATCATCTCTATTGGAAATTGGAGACATGTACACTAAGACAGAACATATGTGTTCTAGATTCACATACCAGCATTTGACAATTGTGTGTTCATCTCCTTCCAAATTTCTTGTGTTTCCTTTTTTCTTATCTATTATGTGTTGTGGCCAGTGCAATGGCCTCAGTACATGGAGGTTGTCTGTTGTGTGTGCCAATTTCTGTACCTACTATTCAAGGGAGCTGATGATTCAACATCAATGTGATGTTGGACCACTCCTAATCATGTTGCCGGCGATGGGATACATATGTCCAACCAGTCAGAAGCTGTCCAACATAAGGTTTCATAAGTCTTCATATCTGCTAGACTTCACATTGATCACAAATTAAATCTTTTCGGGCTTGTGTGTTTTCTAGTACTTTTTCCTCTCTGGTAAATCTTTTCTTCCCCTTTTTGTTTAGATTTGTTGTCCCTTGAATGCAGGGTATGGTGATCTCCGTTCTGTCCTGAGCTGCCTCCAAATGCAATGGACTTTTCAAAATATGTACACAACAATGACACAGAATAGAAGGTTTTGATCTTTAGAGTGAACAAAGTCATTAGAGTTTTTCTACAATTGAAGCTCCAGGTCTTCTTGTCTCTGGATCAGCCTAGGTTCTTTATTTGTTTTGATATTTGCATTGACAGTCATGAAAGCCCTATTTCTTGTGACGTATAATAAGTTGGCAGCCATGTAAGTCCATCAAGTTCATGCAAATTATCATGTCATAGTTGTGGTGATACAAGCATGGCAATCAGAGTGTTGTTGTCATGTGAACTCATAGTAAATTTGTTCCAGTGTACATGTCAAGTTAGATTTATGTAAATTGCCCATTAGACCCATCAATTTTATGCAATCTAAATTCCATTTAACTCCACAAAAATCATGAACACAGACTAGTACCCAAACATTATTGAAGAAGAAGAAGAAGAAGAAGTGGAAAATGGAGAATGGCAGGTAAGTTCCAGAACATTTATGATCCACTTGAGGATGTTTGATTATGTTGCAGATATTAATTAGACCCCAAGCAAGTTCTGTATTACAATTGAAGGACCCACATATCACAATCTTGCAATTCCCGAACAAACAATTACAAACATGATCTAGATTGTCGTATGATCAATCTCTGATGCTCATTGCTCGATCTTGTGGCACATGAAGCAGCAGCTGCTACCTCTTATTACACCACCAGCGCGTTGAGAACTTCAATGGTTATCTTCTCACCCGCAGCGCAGTGGCCTGGTGCTCCACTGATGAAGTAGAGGATGGTATAACCTTGGAACGGGTAAGCACCAGGCCCGTTGGTCCATGACTGGATCGGGTGCATTGTGTTACAAGTGTTGTAATCGTCTACAGTGACTTGCATCACGCTGTCCTGCCCGCTTGCGTACACGAAGTCTGCAACAATCCAGCAAAATATTGATGCCCAAGCAATTTATTGGTCATTCATGATCGTCTCTCTTAGAGTTCTTGCAGAGCCTAGTGCATCCTAATATGGTGATGAACTCCTTACAAAAACCGTTTTACATAGCCTGTGCAGAAGCTATAACTCTAGATAATAGAAGATCTGGTAGTGCTCTGAGCATTCAGGAATTGAAGCATATTGGAGGTTGTAGGAGTAAGAATTGTAGTACCAAGAGAATCGCCAGTATGGAAACCGTTGGGGAGGGTGCTCATGGCCCAATCGTGGTAGAAAGTTGGAGTGCGCGGAATCCCCCAGCCAAGAATATCTCCCACCACAAAGTTGGTGGCCATGGAAACTGGTAGCTGTTGCAGCATCAACGCTGCCGCCGTCGTCAACAATAGTAGGAATACCGCGGATGCGGAACCGGCTGCCATTGCAAGTATGATCAAATCACGGCCTCTCCCGACTACGTAGTGTAGAAAAACTTATAAAGGACAGAAAGCCGGAAGTGAGATGGAGGTCAAGAGAGGAGGAGGAGGAGGAGGAGGATTACTACTCGAGCCTTATAATGCAGGAGAAGGAGGAGTAGGCAAGTGTGCAGAAGAGGAAAGCGCAAATTGCAATATTGGAATGTGGATGTGGAGGAGTGTGTTTTTTATAGCCCATCCAATTCCCAGCACACGAGACTGCTGTGGTCGTTTCCTGTTGCATGATGCACGGCCTGTTTGCTTTCCTTTCCACTAGTACCCAAAGCCCAATAAAACAGGAAACAAGCAATGCAGTCTCGTGTGCCTAGATTTGGGCAGCCTATAAAAGCAGACTTCCCACATCCTCCTGCCATTGCAATTTGCGCTGATCTCCTCTTCTGCACACTTGCTTGCTTCTTCTCCAGCTACTGCATTAGGCTCCTCTGGTGGTAATCCTCCTCCTCCTCCTACTTTCTTGACCTCCATCTCACTTCCAGCTTTCTCCAGTTTTTTCGAAAGATTGCTCAATGTCGTGTTTTAATAGATCATTGCGTAAAGAATTGTAGGTTGGTACTGCCTGTTCTACCAGTTTCGCTCCATTACACCCGCGCGAGATTTGAATTTGGTAAATCTGTGGGCTGAGTTGTATTGAATAATCCTGAGTGTACATATTTACTTTTGGGTGCCTGATCGACAAGTTCAGGTCTTGCAGGTGATTAACGAGCGAAGTGCTTGCGGCTTCCACAACATACTAGTGGCCTATACAACACAGACACAGCTTCAATGGCTATTATAACCGGTACTTCGCCATCAGTGGTGCTGCAGCTACTCTTGTTGACGACGGCAGCAGCGTTGATGCTGCAACAGTTACCAGTTTCCATGGCCACCAACTTTGTGGTGGGAGATATTCTTGGCTGGGGAATTCCGCGCACTCCAACTTTCTACCACGATTGGGCCATGAGCACCCTCCCCAACGGTTTCCATACTGGCGATTCTCTTGGTACAACAATTCTTACTCCTACAACCTCCAATATGCTTCAATTCCTGAATGCTCATAGCACTACCAGCTCTTCTATTATCTAGAGTTATAACTTCTGCACAGGCTATGTAAAACGAAGTTTTTGTAAGGAGTTCATCACCATAGGGTGCACTAGGCTCTGCAAGAACTCTAAGAGAGACGATCATGAATGACCAAGTGCGTTATGAATTGCTGAGGCCGGCCTAAAATATTGCTGGATTGCTGCAGACTTCGTGTATGCAAGCGGGCAGGACAGCGTGATGCAAGTCACTGTAGACGATTACAACACTTGTAACACGATGCACCCAATCCAGTCATGGACTACCGGGCCTAGAGCTTACCCGCTCCAAGGTTATACCATCCTCTACTTCATCAGTGGAGCACCAGGCCACTGCGCTGCGGGGGAGAAGATAACCATTGAAGTTCTCAACGCGCTGGTGGTGTAATAGGAGGGAGCAGCTGCTGCTTCATGTGCTACGCTGATCAATGTGATAAAGAAATAATAAGAGAGGGCATAATAGAAGGCTCATTCATCGCTGCTGCTGCTGTTGCTGCTGCAGGATGTTTGTTTGTTTGTTTGTTTTCCCCATGTCTTGTTAATGCTGAACTCCACCAAAGATTTTCATGAACTGGATTTTCATTTGTTCTTGCTTCACATCTCTAATGAATCATCTTATTTGCACCATGGTTTGGGAGATTTCACTGCAACAAAACAAAACAAAACAATCTCCCTTAATAGACTTATTATTGTACGTTGTAGGTTCTTAGAGCTCATCACTATCATGATGAAATTATCATGTTTTGAAAGATGAAATGGTCCAGAATCATAAAGAATTTTATAAAAAAAACAATCCTTGCATTTAGAGTGGGCTTACTCCCAAAAACCTGCCTGGAGATCTGTTATCTTACAGTATATTGCACTCTCCAGACTACAAGAGTGGGTTAGATAGATACCACACCCTTCTTTTTTCTAATTTCTTTATGAAGAGTAAGGGACACTGCTTTGGGGCTTCACATCTCAAACCTGTGAAGCCCCTCAGGGAGATCCCTTACCCTACAAATAAGGATTGAAAGAAAGTGACTTTGTTTTTTGCATTTTGCGTGTTGCTTGCAAATCTACTTCATAGGTCTACACACCTGTTGTGTGTGTCTTCAAGAAGAAAAGGAGATGAGAATAACAGAACCATAAGGAGGAGCCCACCACACAAAGTTGACAGTCCAGAAAGAGACTCAAGAGACCCACCATTCAGTATGATCCTTCCTAATCCGAAGTTTGGAAAGGATGAACAATAACAGGTAACAACAACGTGAAGCCCAGTGTCTTTTCCAATGTAGTCAGCTATCCAAGCTCATTACTCTAGCATACAGTGCCACAGGGGAACTGAATTAGAGCCTTTTTAAATCAATTCCTTCAATACCCCCCAAGTGTGGCTAACTAAAACAGACAACTACATTCAAAGAAACTCTCTTTTCCACCAAGTAACAAGGATGGCCTTCACCCCAGAGCTGAAGAGCAGCAGATTAAGCACAAGCACAGATTTAGCCCAAGCACAAATCACAACCTCAGAAGCATGTAACCCTCAATCAAGCTTTATGTCTTCTTGGAACATGTGTCCATTGCTGCTAGTAGGCCCCTGATGGTCAAGCATTTCTGCTTGATCAAAGGGTAGAAACCCTCCACCATCCTTGCCTGCTTCAAACTGGGAGTCAGATGCCTTTCCCTGGTTTGTGTGCTGCAAGGTCCCACTGCTGACATGCCAAGCTATTGCTGAGTGAAAAGCTGCATCATTTTACAGAACCTGACCCCCAGGACTGTGTAATTGGGATCAGACCAGATTTGCATGGTCATTTGTTTGTGCACTGCAAAATCTTTGGAGGTTGCCCTTGGAGTATCCCTCTTGACTTGGAGCATCTGGGCAATGAGAGCCTTCAGCCTCGGGAGGAGATGAAAAGCTAGTGCCTGGTGGGAGACTTTGAGTGATTAGGTTGCAATGAACCAACAACCTCCTGACCCTGGGCTGGTAGATCAAATTCAACCACAGCTTGAGATGCCCCGGATACTTCTGTCTGCTCAAGCTGAAAAACCTTCACTCCAGCTGCTCCATCCTCTGAGTGAGTTGCATCTGTGAGTTGCTGAATTGGTGCCCCACCTGGATTAGATAGGTTTGAGACACCAACAAACTCAGATTGAGGGGTGTGAGAGTTGAGTCCAGCGGGAGCTTGAGTTGGCACCAAACTACCAGGAGCCTGAGTTGTTGCTACTACAACAGGTAATTGCTTGATTTCCAGCTGACCAGTTGCCTCTCCAAGCTGTGGCTCCAAAGCCGAGGGCCCAGCTTCCCCAGCATTGGTGGTAACAGGTGTGCCAGAGAGGGCACTGAGCCTCTGCCGCTCTTCAATAATCTGCTGTAAATACTTTCCCTGGGCCTCAATGCGCAGTTGCAAATTGCGCTGGACCTATAACCATAAGTTGCTGATCAGTTGGTCTGTCCTCAAGTAAATCACTTCAGCTTACAAGATATACCTATGAGACTGCAGAGAAGACTTTGAGACTGCACTTCCAAGATGACCAGACCAGCAAATCTACAACTAAAACAAGAAGAATGACATATCCCTTTAGCATACCACTGGTGACGACTTTGGCTGCAGGATATCCAGTAAGGAATTAATCATATGCCCAGTGATTTCAGTAAACCATTGTACAAAAATCTGCATTTTGAGTTTCTGTTGCATTTCTGGAAGCAATGGGAAGACTCAGTCACAATGTTAAGCTCACAAGATAAAGCACTTTCATGCCCACTACCCATTCTAGTAAGGTCTCTAAGTTGCATTGGGCCTACACTCAAACAAAGTAACACAAGAAGATAGACATACCTCAAGCTGTTCATGCAGACGCTTTTGTACTTCCATCTGCATTCGCAAGGCCTCTGTAATTTGAATTCCCCTGGTAAGATTTGCAATGTGACAATGAGTCACATTGTCTTCCAGTGCTGAATCTATGCAACAGGCAGTTGGCCTGAAGACAACTCACATATGCATCACACCAATGCAGATGCCATTACACCATAACAGGCTCTCTTAAAGTAGCTCTATCACAAAGAAACAAAGTTCAGGTCAAAATGAAAAAACTCACGATGTTGCATCCAGAGATGGAAACAGATCTGCTGGTGTCTTCTTCTTATCAGAAGTGCCTCCTGCAAACATGCATGCCAGTCCCAAATATCATCAAATCATCAATCACCAAAACCCTCCAAGTGGTGACACAGAAAACCAAAGTTGGCAGAAAGAATACTTTACACAAAAGACTGGATTTTGTTGACGACATGAGTGGTGTTAAAATTGTCTATTCACAATCTTCTCAAATCACTGCTGACCCAAACCATTCTGAAATTCACTGAAAGGACTCTGTTTTGTCAGGCAAGATAATCAGGAGGAGTGGGAAACATTTTGGTGACAGCTTAAGAAAGAAGAGAAATACATACCATCTGATAAAGAGTCTGGAATATACTTTGCCAACCGGTACTTCTGCAAAGAGCAACAGAAAAATATAGTATAGATTTTGAACATCAACCAATAATGGGGCATATTTGAACTTGTCACAGAAGTGCAAAACTTTCTCTATGTTTTGTAAAGTCAATTGAACTTGGTTGAACCACCAAGCAATAAACTCCATATATGAAATACTCTCTAGCACATACATACTATCCATTTTAAACAGAAGATGTTTCACACATGACACATTCATGAATACAGGGACCCAATTTGTCACCCACTACACATTTTATGAGGATGCTTTTCACAGCACAATATGGTACTCTGTAATCACAAAACATACCTGCAAGTGACTCTTTACATGGTAAATTGTAAGACCTTGCACACCCATAACCCTCAGGACACCTTTTGGGGTTGCTCCTGCCATTATCACCAAGGACCAAATGTTAGCTCCAAAAACTCATAACTTGGTGAAGTGCTGCAAGGCCCTACTAACTAGACGGCATGACAGCCTTAGAAGATGCCCAAGATGGACATGTATGAGTGCTAAGGGTTTGATATAGGGTGTGGACAATGTACATAGTCTGGGCACATACAAAGAGGGGGTTTCAATACAATCAAACAAACTCCACAAACAAATTGCCAAGAGAGAACTCACGATCAGGTCCACCCAACTGAGTGACAGCATCCACAAAGCGCTCATGGAGCTCAGGCGTCCAGCGGAGTCGCTGTTTAGCAGCAGAGCCAGCAGCACCTCCTCCCCCAGAAGCCCCCGGGCTGCCTGCTGAATAGGTTGGACCTCCAGCTGGGCTTGGTGCCCAAGGTTCGCCCGCCTGACTTTTAGACCTTTCAGGCATTACACTTGATGCTGAGAACTTTGTTGTTTGATACATTGTCTGAATCCAAACAACACAATCCATGAAAGAAAACCACAATCAGATTCTGGGAAATAATCCTATTGATGCATTCATTCCAGTATGTTTCACAATTAGCCCTAAGGTGAAGCTCGGTTTCTTAAGCCTTTTTGCATGGCCATATTCTTCATGCACCCGCCATGCAAAATTGCATACCAACCTTTTTCAGATCTTTGTTCGGACACAAATGTCTCCACCACACTGTGAAGTAGATACTGATTTATTTTTTTGGTCACAGCCAAACATCAACTGGCTGCCTGCCCTTGGCTCTCTGACTCCTCATTTGCATCCAGAAGCCCTGTTCTGCTCCTGCTGTGAGTCTCCAGCTGGCAATTCCACCAACACTCTCATTCTCTGCAGAATCCACTGCTTCTCTATCTGGCGTTAACTGTCCTGTCACCCCTGTGAACACTCCTGACTCACTACGACCCCCTAAAAGCTTCCTCTCTCTCTCTCCCTCTCTCTCTCTCTGTGCTTCAAGCTAACAACAGCCAAAGTTACACTGTAAGACCCCTCCAAGCATTGCATTTGTCAGTGTGGGTTCTCATGCAACAGCACTGAGAATTCCATGAGTTTTTCGTCGTAAATCGATTCCTAATCATAGTCCCCCACAAGAATTCCTCCCAGTATATTGGGGTGAAGACACCCACAAGCTCAAATTTCAGCTGCTACTCGCCGCCGCTCCGCTTTGAGCACCTTGCCTGCCAAAGCCGCTTTAGCCTAAGCTGGTCACGCAGCAGCAGCTAGAGAGAAAACAACAAAGAACCTTGCCCAGGAACAGTAACGAAGAGGGAAAAAAGTGGAGACAAGCAGACAACGCAATGCGAGTAACTCCAGAAACTGCTCTGAAAAGCCAAATTCCATCTCCGTCTTTGTCGTCCCCCAAACCCTAGAAGTAACTACCGCACAACCTGAAGCTCACACTGCTGCTGGACAAGAGCTTGCTTCTTCTTCTTCTTCTTCTTCTTCTTCTTCGTCGCAACAGAAGCTCTTCCGTTTCCTCTCTCAAGGAAACAGCGGTGTTTTCTCACCCACAAACGTCTTCGTCGAAAAAAAAACAAAAAGCTCACACAAACTCCAACGAATGCTTCCGAGATACAAACTGGTACCTGCTTGCAATAGCAACAACAGCAGGCAACGTTCTCCCAAACCCTAATTACAAAACCCTAATTTTGCATAGCTCCAAGATGATGATGATGATGATGATGGGCAATTTGTCGGTAATGTATGGCCCATGGCCATGGGGACATTGGTACCAAGATGTGGGCCTGGACTTGGCTACTAGGTGCCTCACCCTACGCCCCTTCTTTCCCAAATACCCCCACTCTAGGGCTTTACCTAGGCCCTTCATTTTTGGATTGCCCCTGGCCTAGGGCTTTACCTGGGCCCTTCATTTACTTTGGAGCTTTACTTACATGTAACTGGTTTTGGGGTCTTATTCCGACCCTTTCTTAAGCCTTTTCCAAGGCGAGAAAAGCAGCCATCTAGAGGCTCCACACTTTTTGTGTTGTCATTGTTTTGTTTTAATGTGAGTTGATGATTGAGAACACAATTCAAATGTGAATTGACGATGAGAAAATGGGTTATGTTTGTCACAAAAGATCATATCTATCTACGAAGGAAGGTAGTTTGTTTTGTTTTGTAGTTATGAGATCCACCAAACTGGGATGCTTCAGATTGTGTTCTTCATATCCTTGGAAAGCTCTTGACGAGTAATTATGAGATCCACCAAACTGGGATGTTTCAGATTGTGTTCTTCATATCTTTGGAAAGTTCTCAATGAGGAGGAGTGCATGGGCTTTTGGTTTCATGAGGTTTGTACTTGTTGCTGCAAAAGTTCTTGAATATTGAATGATTTCTTCACTAAAAATTTCAGGAAAATTGGAATGTGCCTTTGGTGTTGTTGGAAAGATCTTGATGAGCAAGATATAAGGGAATTTATTTGATAATAATTTGAATTCAGAATGTGGGAGATATTGATTTTTAAGTGATTTCTGCCACTGAAAATTCAAATAAATTCCAAAAAAAAACCAGGTTTTGGAAGGAAAAAATCAGTTGAGGACTTGGTTACTACACTTGGGCCAACAGCCACAGGCCACACTAGCTATCATTGAACAGAACTATGACTTGCCCTACCGAGCTCATTGCATTTTTGGGGGAAAGGGACTTACCATGGTTACACCTAAAATAGTGCAAGTTTTTTTTTTTCCCTTTGTATTTGAAAGCATATGCATGCATGCACAAAAGATGCATTCGTTAATCAAAAACATCATTTGTCATTCTCATGGTAGACTTTTCGCAATTCAGGCAAAAAAAAACCTTACAATGCTTTACATTTGGGAAGGCTAGCTCCCATGGGTCCTCCCTAATTTTTGGGGCTATTGCCCCATGGAGCTATGGCCCCCAAATTAAGCGAGGCGTTTGAGAGCAAGCCTTCCCCTCCTTACACACACTCATAAAGAGAATTTTCTAGCATATTGGTAGCAACTAAGCACCTTATGTTTCATAAATATCTCTCTTAGAAAAGAGGGGGAAATTTTGTGCTTAGTCTTCTTTAATGACGTCCTTTACACATATGGCTAAAGACCTTAAACCTCATTAAAAAGAACTACAATTAGTTCCTTGCAAAATCAAGAATTGAACACCAACAGTTTAAACTTGAAACCCCCATTTCTTTCCTTATTTCTTTCCAAACATTACAAATATAAGACTAAATTAGGGTCTCATTAATAGAACCAAAATTTAACATTTCCACAAGTAGGGTAAAGAGATTATTTACCAAAAGCTTAATGCATCACAAAGTTTTATATCCTTATACATACATACCTACATTCATGCATTGTCTTTGGAGTTCAAAGACATTTTCTTTTACCTTCACTTGACACACCCATAACCACATGCCATACCCATGAAGATTGATCAAACAAGAACAAGAAATAAGATATGGGTCAATGTCCAATGATAAATCAATGTTCAACAATGAGTGTGTTTATCTTTAATATAATCACTAATGAATGTACTATGGAATGCATTCAACCTAGGAATGAGGTAACCCCTCAAGGTGAGTAGGGTTTAGAAGGTAGCACTCGTCTACCATCCCATTTCATGTTCCTAAACAAAACAAGTGTTTACACTATTGATTCACATCAATGTGTAGGGGTAGGATTCATAACAAAACCTTGGGGGGATGAAACCAAGTTTGATGTGGATCCTAACATGGGATTGTCCATTCGAGGTCTTTAGTCTTTATCGGTGTTGGGTTGTTCTTAAAAATTTCACAGAATCGATTTCAGTGTTTTTTCTCAAAAGTAAACTTTGGTTTTAATTTTGGTTTTTGTAATTTAGGGGTGCTTCCAATTTCCAATTTTTTAAATTTTCAAATTAGGCTAATTTCAATTGCTAGTTCCATAACCTCTAGTTCCAATTCCAAGATCCAAAACACCAAAATTCATAATGGGGAAATACTAAATTTTTATTTCCAAAAAAAAAAAAATTACAAAAATTTGACACTATCAAAATTGATACAAAGTAGTCTAGTTTTAATTCTTAAATCACATTAAGAAGTTTCTTGATGATCAAAACCATTTTTTCCATTGCCATGTGATTTCTTGTTTAATGTCTCATGCAATTGTATTTACCACCTTGAAATATGGATTTTTGTCACCCTTGAATTTAGCCTTGAAATATCCCAAAGTTGCCTTAAATTTTCCCAAACACACTTTGCGATTACACCTTCAACTACTCTTCAAACATAGTTAGGTGAATGCATAATTGAGTGGTTCAAAAAATAGCGAATGATATATACAAATCCATAAAAATCAGTCAAATGAACATGGTTGTTACATTCTAAATTTTCATTATGGTAATCTTTGACTAAAAAATGTTCACCCACCCACAAACCTTCCCAAAATTAGGTCAAACTTACATTAAAAAAAGGATGATGTCATTTTATAATTTGAAAATCTTTAAAAAAAAACCCCACAAAAGCCACATGAACAATGCCTCACATAAAGATTTTAAAAACATATATGGGGGGGGGGGAGAGAGAAGGTGGAGATTAAAATTAATATGGAATTATGAAATATGGTCTAATTATAACCATTCAAAAGTCAATAACACTTAATTATTATTTTTAAAAAATTATGTACACTTAATGATCATTCAGAAAAAATTATCATTTCATAGTACATCACATATTGAGTCACTGTAACAAATTGGGGAATGAAAATCAATACTAATTTCTCCATTTGTAATGTTCCATTCTAAAATCCATTATTACTAACATATGAATGTTTCATTATTAAATAACCACACAAATCTTTTCATTATAAACTTGTTGGTTTAAATTCAAATGTTTACAAAAATATACTTAAGGATATATTAATCACCATATTCATTTGTACAAAAGGTACCCAACAAGAAAAAATCCATTGTGATAAAAAAAAATGAAGCATTCAATCATGCATTAACCCAACCCCCAAATCTACCCAAAAAACATCTCCAATAGACACCCATAATCCCTTGTCCTTTCATTAATCTAAATTGAAAATGATGAAAGATAAACGTAAGAATAAAAATTTTGTTTAATCATTGAGGTGATGAAACATGGACCCAAGCGGCCTAACATTTTTCTCTTTTGGGGAAGGTGGGTGGCATTTAGATTATTTGATTTTTTATTGTTCCCAATATCTTCATCAAGATATTTTGAATAACATCACATTTTTATCCTATATGTTTTGCCCAATTTTTTCCCTGTATCATGTATAAGAAATGGGCCAAACTAGAATCAACTTCACTTTCAATATAAACATGTATGATGGAGAGCAAATTTTCAAATTATTTTCATGATGGGCTAGTCAAAATGGCTCATTGAAAAAATAAAAATTTAAGCTTGGGAGGCACCCTTTCTAGGAAAATGCAAAAATTTTAACCAAAAACAAAAAGAGGATGAACAAAATTCTCTTCTCCCCACTCCCTACCCTAAATTTAACCCACTTGAAATTGGAATTGGATTTTTTCAAAATTTTGGTTTGATTTTCATTCCAACTACATTTTTAAATTTGGATCTCAAATCAAATTCCAAAAACAAAACCAAGTGGAACTAAGTTCCTACCCAATTCTAGAAATTAAGTTTAGTTTTGGATAGGTTTTAAGTACCCAAAACCAAAACTATTCGTTCAAGTACCTAATGATTCGAATACCCACCCAACACTAGTTTTTGCCTAGCATAAAGATCTAGTAACATTCAAAAGGGTTGCGATTCTTTAAAGAAGAAAGGAGGCACCTCATGCATAAGGTTCACGGACACTTTAACACATAAGGTTTTTCAAAAAGTGACCAAACTTTTACATCTCTTTTACCCTAAAGAACCCACTTACACTCACTCAAAAAATCCTACCAATTTTTTATGAATAGGTTTTACTATGTACACATTGATAGAGCATTTGTGATGTATTTTGCTTTTTGTCATGAGCAAACAATCCTATTTTTATTTCCTCATTTTGTGTGGGTGTAAGGCACAACCCTAAAGGATTTCATAATCACAGTTTGAGCCCTTATGATTGACTAAAAAAGTGAGAACCAATGTTGGTAGGTTCTTTGGTTTGAAGTGTCAAACTAAGGGGTCAATTTCTTTTGATTCAAATTTGATCAGACACCTTTTTGGTGAAGTTGACAAAAGGAGAACCAAAGTGGGTAAGCCTTGGACTTAATGATAACTTTCACCATTCTTGTTATTTTTTAATAGTCTTCACATAGGCAAGCTACAATGTTTAGTTGAAGTGGTGAAATAGGATATTCAATGGGGGCTTTTTTCAAATTGCAAAGAAAACTAAATAGCACAATAGTGGAGAGGATGGTGATCTAATGATGGCAATGATTGATGAATGTATGCATTAACTCTTCTTAGCACATCTTGGGCTCCTTTTGAAAGGAAGTACAAAATCAATGCTTGAAAACAAGGGTATGTTAGGATGATTGGTTAAGGGTTTGGATTGGAAGATTGATTTTCACGATTATGTTTTATCCATATTTTGTTTTGTCTTGTGCCATTTGTTTCCCTAGCATCTATGTTATTGTGTATTAGATTTTGATGTGCAATGGGTCCAAATGTAAGGTATGCAAGAGTATTGCCATGTAATTGTTGTGTTCTTGGCATAACTTAGGTACCCATGTTTGGGGTTCCTTTTTAAGCTTTTGAACTACCAATAAAGTTGATAGCCACACCTTGGAACTCACAATATGTAAAGAGATGTGCATAGAACAAAGTGAGAAAGAAAGAAATTTTGCCCATATTTTGATTTTGTTCCTTCAATCATTGCACACTAGCCACCAAATTATAAATACATGAAAACTTGTGTTGAATTTCACAATGGTTTTAAACCCATAAAATGTCATGAATTCTTTCATTGCATAATATTACATTGCCAAATGAAATTTGATTTGGTTTAGTTTAATCCTTCATGAAGGAATGTAAGGAACTATGTTTTGTTTGTTGGAAGTGTTATGCTAATGAAGGCCTTACATCATAACACCACAAAATTAATCAAATCAAATCAAGGAACAGCAACTTGTATAACTAATGGATATGGACTTCATTTAAAATGTTTTGTGGGTTGTGTGAGTAGCATGGCCTCGCCCACTCTTTCTTACATTCTTTTTCTTATCATTATTCCTTGGCTATTATGGGTGTTTTATAGACCTACTACTCAAATACCCACATTTTTTACTCACATTACTTGGATTCATACTAATGTTTGACAGGGTCTTGTTTTGGTGTGTTTTTCCATCAATTTTAGTTTGAATTGGAATTGGGTCTACTTTTCAAATTTGGAATCAAATTTTTTTATAAAAATCAAATTATAAGTCAAGTTTTTATTTTATTTTATGTATAATTGAAATTGAAAGAAAAAATTTAGGGGAAAAATGATTTAAATTGTGGTTTGATTAAACATTAACCAAGAATTAACCTTGGGTCTAGTCTAGGTTAGTAAGAACTAGACCAAGAATGGGTATAATTTTCAAAATCAGAATTTATTTTTTGAAAAATTAGACCCAAAACTAATTTCTTAATTTCATTTAACATCATGAAACATATGGTGATTATAATCGGCCTTACAACTGGATTTAAATTACAACTACCACTTACATTTTCATTGCAATTCAACATATTTCTATGACATGAATGTTATTGTTGGACAAGTTGCATGAATTACAATGATTGCAACTTATCACATATGAAACCACATACATCAACAACTCATGCAATTCAATTGCAATTGTGTAGGATTAACTACCATGCAACTCCAATGCAACTAATTTGCAACTATTGTTGGAATGTCATTTTGACATTGTTTTGTTTTCATCCATCCATCAATGATGAACTTTGTTGATTTCCACTACAATTGTGGCTGTGGTGGAAACATATGAAATGGTTGCAACTAATTGGCAATTATGTGACAATTCACATCAACACAAGGTAATATTTGTGTGTAATCATAATGTACCCAATTTGAAAATGGCAATTAGGTGACTACTATGGAATAACTATTAGACACATTCATCCATTGACAAACATAATGTTGTGTGATTTTTTATTCATCCATTGACAAACCTAATGTTGCATGATTTTTCATTCATCCATCAATAAACCTAATGTTTGTGTGATTTTTCATTCATCAATTGAAAAATAAAATTTGTTGGTGTTTTTTGCAACTAAATGTTTAGTTATGGGTTTCAATGTAGATGTATGGCAATATATTTTAGTAGTTCTAAAAAACTTATAAATTGCAACTTACAACGCAAATGTGCAAACCTTGCACACACATTATCATTGTCCAAATTATGACAAATAATGTATAATTACATTCCATCACTATCTATAAACATGAAATGGATTTGAAATTGTATGCATTGACATTAAAGGTTGGAAAATGGATTATGGGAACATTTTTAGGGTTTGGGGTTTTTTTTACTAAAATAAAATTTGACTAAAAATCTAAATATATTGGCCAAAGTTACAACAAAAGTTTTCCTATACTTAAATAAAAGGTCATCACAAAAATGATGAACCATAATAATCAATATTGTCATCTAAAACACTATGTCTTTATAATTTTATTTTTTCTTTTGTTGAAATGAAGGTTGAGCCATATTTTTTTCATTCCACTTTATCTACTTGAAATTTGCCATATTTTGATATTTAATTTCACATGTGAAATGAGATCAATAACATATATATATAACATTATAATGCCAAAGATATTTAGATGTCCATAATTTTAACTTAAATAAAACTAGTTTGTAATTGCAATGCCACTAACAAAACTTCTTTATCACTAAAATGCAACTTGCATAATATTGTAATGCAAAAGATATTTAAATGTCCATCCTTTCAACTTAAATAAAAATAATTTACAATTTTAATGCCATCAACAAAACTTATTTATCATTATAAAAATGTAACATATACATAACATTAACAAAAATTAAATTATAATTAGCTACACTTGCATATAATGATGATTTTGAAAATAAAATGCATTGCATACTTGAAATATCGAGTTTGGAATTCACCAAATGTGGTCTCTTACTCCACTTTTGTTATTTTGGAATTTGTCTTTTTGCATGTATTGGTTTAAATTACTGCATAACAAATAACAACACATTTAATAACATAGTTATTAGTAACCTAGCAAAATTATATATCACACATGCATGTTCTTCTATTCAAGACCATTTTTTCAAATAAAAACATCATTTTATTTTTGAAAAAACCTTACCTTGTGTGCTCAATTTTAATTTTGATGGATTCAAACATTATCAAAGTTTTACCTCTACCACAAGAACAACAAAAGTCATCATAAATGCACAAAAGTAATATCTATGTTTTAAAAACCTAGTTGTATTACAACTCCACCTTTCAACTCAAAAATCCCAATGCTCAAACACACAAACAAAAGCCATGACATGATTCTCATAAAAAACAATTCACCCTTCAAAAATCCTACATCACTATAAGTTACATTTTTCAAATCAAATTCAAAATAAAATGGAAGATTATTTCATGCCATTTTTTAAATATATGCAAATAAACATCTCACAAAATATAAATCACGAACTTTCAACCTCTAAGAAAAAGAACAAAAACCTTTAATATCAAAAAACAAAAATAAGACTTTCAACCATAAAAAACAAGAACAAGAACTTTCAACCTTTAAGTTTTCTAAATAAACAAAACAACTTATAACAACCTTTCAACTCTACTTCTAAACTAGAAAAACAAAAAAAGTTCTTAGTTATGTAGCACATGATATGATGATTACATCATTAAAAAAATTTTAAATGCACAAAATGTTTTTTTTTTTAAATTTCCCTTTCTAATTCATTTTGAGTTTCTTAACAATAAGCATAGGTGCATGAAGGCCATTAATGCAAAAGGAAAGATTTGTTGATTTATTACCATGTGTCACTTACTTAAGGTTTCCCACCTAAATTTTATATTCCAAATTCCAAATTAAAATTTAATTGTATACTAATTGTTCACAATGATCATGTGGTTGACTTGGTTAACTTAATTAATGAGTCCACATGTTAATTTAGTTAATTTGGTTATTGTGATTTACATGTTCATTGAATGTTAGTTATTAGAAAGGGGGGAAAAAAATTATAATTTTTTTGAATTTTTTTTAATAATTTAGGCATAGACACATGATGGGTTTTAAAAAATCAACCATTGTCAATGAAGCAATTAAATGTTTAAAGTATAACACATCGAAATATATAAAAACATATCAAAATGTACACTCTAATTGAATTTGTAATACAATATATACATTGTTTTTACTTTCAACTCAAAAGTGGGTGAAAACATGGTAAAAGGAGCTAGGGGCACCAAGGTAAAAGTCTTTTTCCAAATACTGCACATGACATGTGTCATTTTTGTGTTGGTTTTTAACTTGAATTTTTTTTTTTAAATACCTAGTTTAACTATACATGTTAAATATAAATATGACTAAAAATTGATTTTATATCATATATATTATGCATTCATACCCTCTATCATATAAACATGAACAACTTTTGTTAAGGTCATATTTTCAAAATCTATAATTTTTAAAATCAAAGGCACATTTGAACCAAATGTGCTCAAATTGGTTATTAAAAAAAAAATCATCAATTCAACTCTTTTTGCCCTTATAAACATCAATGTTAAAATCATCTCTAACTTTTAAAAGGAGTGGTGCACATTTAGTAGAAAAAAAACAAGTTTGAAAAAAATAAGGATAATCCACTCTTGAAGTTTGAATGCTTTGAACATGCAAAAACATTTTTTATTTGTGTCAAATTTTGAACATGTAAACTCTACAATTAATGGAAAATATTCCAAAAAAATTTATGATAATCCAAACTATTATCTCCATGTGATTTTTCAAACATACAAAAATGTTGTTTTAAGGAATGTCCACTCACTTGGGTGGCTCCTTTTATTGTGGTTTTACCCAAATAGACTTTCACTTTCCATGAATTTTATGGTCTAACAAGTCTATAGGGTGACATGATGTTATGGTTGCAATGTATTGAAAAATTAATAATAAAAAAATTGAATAATAGTCACAAAATAGTGAAAAAATAATATTTATATAGCGCCAACCTAATGGGACATTAGTTGTATCGATGGGAATCATAGTCGACAACTACTTGGAAACAAGTTGAAAGTGTCATATATAATATGCAATGAAAATCTATACATGTGGCATGATCATATGTGTCAAGGTTATGCATTAGTTACAAAATAATCAATAATTGGGTAATACATGTACCTTAGTTTGTAATGTAGTTGTCACATGTTACTAAACTGCAACTTATCAACAAAATCAAATATGGTTGACTACAACTATATCTATGGTGTGTACATTTCATTGTATAAATTTCCACTTGCAACTAATTTACAACTACAATGCAACTCCTTGATTTTATGATGTGATATTTTATTTATTATTTCCTTGTATTTCCATGGGACAATTGTAACATAGTTGTATATTCACTAGTAGAAAAAGTGGGTTTTTATGACTCCATATAAGATTGTATTTTTAATCATATATGCCATTAATGACTATATGACTATGTATACCATAAAGCCACATTGTTTACCCCATCAATCTTTACCATGACTATAGTGATAAGTGACATTTGTAACTAATGTTTTCATGATTACAATCCTATCCGAGACAATTATGAAAAGCCATCGAAGGATCCAAATTGACCTTTTTATGTTGTTGGATTATATTATTATTATAAAAATGGCAAGCCTAGGTATCCATTGAGAAGATGCCATGTGGCACACATAAGCATCCATTTGTGATGTTGTCATGTGGAAGCCCAAGCAACAAATGATATGGTGCCATGTGGCAAACATTGGGCATCAAATGAGGTGTTACCATGTGGCAAGCCTAGTACCTAGGCACCTATGGACCTAGTACCTAGGAATAACATCTAGGCTAGAAACCTAAGCACCTCGTCAACTAGGTTCAACATCTTAAGCACCTAGGCTAAAACTATTCCCGCATGTAACCTACCATTGATATTGAACTTAAACTACGTGGGCTAACTTAGCAACCTAATCGAAATTGGGTAGATTAACTAGGTTGCAAGATTGAAGACTTGAACCCCTAATCATTTTCACATTAAAAGGCCAAATCTTCAACCATTGCATGACATGTTTTCTATGTGATCAAGTAAGTCAATTCAAATTATGTTAACCCTTTCTTTTAATTTATTTAAATAGCTTAATTAAAATATTTTAACTTAGCCTAGGTTAGTTACTTAAGCTAACATGGCTACTCATGCTTAATACCAAAACTAGTTTAAATTATTTAGGTTATACCTAAAATATACCTAGGATATGTAAACTATACCTAGGCTATGTAGGTTATACCTAAACAAGACCTAGGCTACATGTAAGCTATACTTAAATTATATAGGTTATGCCAAGGTTATGTGGGAAAAATGAATGTGAACGTAGACATAACCTAGGTTTAGCCTACATAACCTCAATATAATTGTACATAGCCATACATATATGCCACACATTCATTTTTCCTTTTAGTCACACACACACATTGAAAAACAACTTGAACTAAAAAATTGTTTACACTAAAAATACTTGATTGGATTAAAAAAACTTACATCAGAAAACTTCTTGTGTTGAAAACCATTTTGCATACATTGAATACACTAGAAGTTGATGTACAATAATAATAATAATAAATAATCTTATATATATATTCTTATTCTTTAAAAAAAATTGAATGAAAATATATAATAAATGACATTCAAATTCAAATTGTGATATAAATTATTTTCACATATACAAAGTACTTATAATAAAATATAATACTAGAAAGGTTATAGAAAAAACTATCAACAACAACATTAAGCATTCAAAAGGTTTTTTATTTTTAAATTGATTTTAGGTTGTCAAAATCAAGTTTGTATTTCACATTGTATTGCACATTTTCATTAGGAACAACTATTAAATGAACAATAACCAAATCTCCATCACACAAACTATATTATGTGATTGGCTTATAATTTACATCCATCATCTAAATGTTCCACTCCAAGTATCATTCTATCTTTTTCATTCTTGTAGTAAACAATGTGAAGAAGAAAGCAACTATAACTTACCACAATAAAATTCAACATGTTTTTTTAAATTGGCAAGGCATTTGAGCTCATTTTTTCCTACTGCACAAAGGAAGTGCCATTCAACATGATATTTCCAACTCCAAAGCCGAAATCATGAATGAATAGAATCAAATGGCCACACAATGTTCTTTAGTTTTGTTATGAGTGAATAACATCGAGTGGTCATTTGATATTATTTCATTAGAAGACTTGAAAAAAATGAAAAATAATGTATGATTATTGTTCAATATTTGATTCCCTAAACCACCAATAAATAAATAAATAAAAGAATGATTTTTAATTTTTTGCCAATTATCTAGTAATATTTGTAATGGAAAAAACATTATAAACTTCAATGGGAATGTGTGTCACATATGGAAACCACGGGATTTTATTTTTTAAATTGAGAACTTTAAAATTTGTAGAAATAAGAAAAATAGTGTGGAGTCGAAAGGGGGCAATTATTTTGAAATTGAAAAAGTGGTGTTGTCACTTAAGTAGTTATAGGAATTGAAGTACAGTTAATGTATAAGGGATAAAGTGTGGTGGTATCAAGAACAACTTGAAAAATGTGTTTTAAACTAATTTTAACTATTTTTTCCACTAGAATCCACCTACTCCCTAAACCTTATGAGTGCAATTACATTAACATGAGCCAAAGTAATTGTAACTAATGCGTAATTTTTCATGTTTTATGTCAAAAAATTTATAAATGTTATAAATCATTCAAAATTACTCATAAAAATGATTTTAATATATTATGGAAACAATATATGATAGGATTTGAAATGAATCTAATGTGGATAGAGTATGCAAAAACATTCATTAAAAATATAACTAATATTTATAAAAACTATAAATATTATTATTTATTTATAAAATCTTGAAACATGACATATTTTGAGGTAGTATATATATATATATAATAAAATATTACAACATTTTTTTGGCTCAAATCTGAATTTTTCCAAATTTCAAATGAAATATTTTAAAAATATTTTGAGAACATTTCAAACTACGCAATCACCCAAGCAAGCAAATATGGCTCCTTTAATCTTATTTGCACCTTTATCCATTAGTGTACCTTTGATTATCCATCCCCCTATAGTTACTAAAAAGCGATTGCACCAATGCTTCTACCCCAAGTTTGGGATAAAAAAAAAATTATGTATTCAACCACAACATTAAATTGCTAGTTCATTCTACACAATTTTTGTAAAAATTTAAACCACTAATACTTTCTTCACACCTAGGCAAAAGATTGTAAAGCCTTTGCTACAATTTCTTTCAGGATCACTCTTCAAAATGATTCAAGCCACCAACTCTAACAATCTCATTGGCTACACAACTAAGCACATGCTTATTTTGAGGGCACTCTAGTTTTGTGTCTATAATTTATTTATATACTAATTATGTAACCCATCTTCTTTTGAAAGTTCATTTGTGCCATAGCATGTCACATAACATTAGGTTTCAAGGGATTACATGCATCAATAGGGAGCTTGATCTCCTTCAACATAGGTATTTATAGGTAAAAGTTCATGAATTGCTTGCATGACTTTCACTATGAAAACTTGTATCAAGCACATTACAAACATTTCCAATGAACTCATGATTATCTCAATGGTTTGCATGGGAAAATGGGTTATTGGTCTTTTATAGGTGGTCATCACATTCTTCTCTTCTTCTACCTAAGTCTTCAACCCAAGAAAACACAAAATAACAACGTTATGTATGTATGTATGTATGTATTTCATATGCATGGCCCTCTTCTTTTCCTTCTTCATTAATTTTTTTTTCAACCTACTTCATGATATAACCTACTTAATACATAATGGTGCTTCCAAAGCTCAAGGAGTTTTGCCTTGAATGGACATGGGGAACATGGGGTGTTAAATGGGGGAGAATGGCTTAAATGAACCAATGAGTAACACCTATACATTAGTACCATGGTAAATACAAGTGTTAGATAGGCCTTGCCTTTTTATGAAAACCATATATCAAGTTGGTTCTTATTTCAAAATGTGAGAATTGACCTCATTTTTTTTCAATTTTTTAAAATTTTCAAATACCTGACCAAGGTATTTAATTTTTTCCCCCATTTGAACCAATTTTCAAACAACCAATTCTCATAATTTTAATATTAATCATGTATACATAACCAGTTATCATTATCCAATTTTCAATTTTAGATTTTTATTAATAACTTTTTTTTTGTTTTAATTCAAAAAATGTACAAAAAAGACTTTGGAAAATGTAAAAAACTTGAGCGATTATTAAATACCTATCATTGTTACAAATATGGTGGTTTATGAAATGAATTTTTGATTTATTTTGGACTTAAAGACCTTAATTTACTTTAAAGAAAAGATATTTACAATATTAAAAAACAAAGAATCTAGGGTTTTCAATTTTTCCCATGGAACTAATGAAAGCATTGGTTTACCCTAGGAGTTGAAAAACCATCACTAAAGCCCACTTTAGACTAAGAGTTAGGGTCAAAAAATCTTGGGGCCAATAATGAGAATTCAAACATTTCTTAGCTCATTATTTGACCCCAATTTACTAGTATAATGTTATTTCTTTGAGGGCCAATGAATTCATTTGTAAAACCATTAAAGCCAAAAAGTGATGATCGCTTCAACCCCTCATATGCTTTCATTTTTTCTTTCTTGTATAATTCTTTTTCTCATCTTTTCTTCTTTTTTCAAACTAAACCCTAAAAGTCAAGCCACCATGGATGAACATAAACACAAGATTCTTATAACTCTTGTGTTTTCCATTGTGGTTCAACATGTTATTATTGTTGTTGTGACATTGCAACAACTTGCATTTCATCAACATTATAATGCAATGATGATGACATTTGTTTCCAATATGGAAGCAAATGGGACAATAAGAAAGAGATTTGTATGGAGCTATGAGCAAACAATTTGTTTCAGGAGAAGCAACTTTTGGGCAATTATTCAACAAAGATATTCAAACAACGAACAAGGTTAATCCCAACAACTTTTCATTACTTGTGCAATATTGTAGCTCCATCATTGGCTAGGGCAAATTCACACATGAAATCATGCATTCCAATTGAACACAAGTAGTGCCCAACACTATAGGTAATGGTTACATTTTACAAATGTGTGGTGAAATGTATGGAGTGGTTGAAAACACTACTTCTATCATTATAAGAAACTTGTGCAACTATTAGAAAACATTTGAAACATTTGGTGATAGAAAGATTAATAGCAAGTAGCACAAGAAGAATGGTAAATGAGTCTGAAGAACTTCAAGGCATACCTTATGTTTTTGAGGCAATAGATGGTAGGCACATCCTAATTATTGCACCACCTATAGATCCAACTTCTTACTATTGTCGAAATGGTTCCTATTAAGCTTTACTATAAGATGTAATTGATGCAAAATGCAAGTTTTGGGACTATGATTATGAATGGGTTGGTCGCTACCATGAAAGGACATTGTCCCAAAAGTCCAACATAAACATTGGCAAGAAAGTAATGAAATGTGTTTTTTTGCCATACAAATTGGTTGAAGATGTAGCCTATTCAATGAGGTCATGGTTTTATTCACCATTCAAGGGTGCGAAAAATGGATTGCCAAGAGCAAAAGCATATTGAAACTTCACACAATCTAGTACTTGAATGGCAATGGAAAAGGCTTTTGGAGTTTTGAAAGGACAATGGAAAATCTTATTGAAAAAACTCGATATGCCATTACAAAATGTATTGGATGTGATTACAACTTCCATTTGCTTTCATAACCTATGCATTAATATCCATGTAGATAACTTAACATGGAATGGGCACAAGAAGCTAAATAAATAATGCAAAAAGAAACCAACCATCTCCTTGGATAGTTTGAACACAAGGACATATTTCATGTGGCAAAACAAGCTATCAAAGAAATGTGTTGACTACAAGACCTTGAAGGCATTACTCAAGTAGAAGAAAGGGAAGATGAAAACAATGTAAAGACAATTAAAGAAGAAGAGAAAATTGAAGAGACATCAAAATCAAAGAAAGAAAAATAAATCAAAATTAGAATAATGTCGTCAGAAGTCACTTCATGTGTTAGACCAGCGGCAGGACTCCACCGAGTAAAGCATTTAAAAATGGCTGGCAAGGTGTATTTTTCAGTGGACTTGTCAACCATACTGTCAAGGACTTGGATTCGTGAACCTACTTCAGCAATATATGCACAAGTCGAAAAAAAATGTGTGGTGCCAAAGCTGCTCTAAAGAGTTTGGAAGAGGTGGAGAAGATGACTGCGAACTTGGGTTGGATTTTCATTCATTGGTAATCTGCCAGCAACCACTGTATCCACAAGATGCTAAGACCACAGTTCTGCTGTATCAATTGAGGTTTTAATTGCTGTAACAGCAGTTGATACCTTAAGAAAAGAAAAGCATTATGGAAAGAAATGGGGTGCACTATCCCGACTGAATCATTGTGCTAATATATAAGATACAAATAGACAAGAAGTTCCACCTTCAATTTCCCAACAAGAAAATGCTTGGGACTCACTATGGATTGCATGTATAACTTTAGATTGTTAAGTCCTGTTTGGCTGCTTCATTACCAACTCCATTTTCTTCATGTCACCATGCTCCAATGTGATCCTGCTTCATCAAAACTTGCTCAGATCTGTTTGATGTTGTATTGCTTTGCTCTGTTCCATCACATGCAGTTTTGTTCAAAACCTGCACATTCTATCATAGATGCATATTGTCTCTTCTCATTCCATTATGTGGATGGTGGTGGCTTCTCATTCTCAGGGGGAGGAACAAATCTTCTCCAAAACCAATGGGAGCGCCACAAGAGGCTCGTCTCCTCAATTGGAACACCTTTTGTCTCAGGGAGAAAGAAGTAGACAGATACTGTCATAATGAAAACCCATCCAGAGAAGAACAGGAAGATTCCAAACTGCATGTGACATAACATGGTTAAAAACGCTTGTGCAATCACAAACACAAACATAAGGTTCACACATACTGTAATGCTTTGGCCAGCTGAACGTGTTTGTAGTGAGAAAACCTCACTGGGAATCAGCCACCCTAAACCCCCCCATGACCAAGAAAATGCTGCCACATATAAGCAGATCAAAACAACCACTGCAGTTGCATAATTCTTTGGCAAAGGTTGGTTTCCCACAAATTTCAGTGCCAAAATGATCCCAATCAACACCTGTCCACATAAAACTGAAGAATCAGAATCAAATTGACTTCGTCATTGAAATGGAGAGTGTCTGGAGGTATATCATTTGCATTCATGTCATAAGGGTGTATATATAGTAGGTTTAACTGTTGTTAACCCTGAACCTTTAACTTTTATACAACAAAAGTTCACTCTGAGAACAAAGACGGAATTCTCATTCAAGTTTACAGACATGGTTGCACACATGATTGAAAAGAAATGGGGAGAAAGGAAAAAGATAAATAAATCTTCTGGAGTAGGAAGACCACATGCAGAATTGGATCTTGAAATTACCTGGCTAATAAACATTAGGAGACCACCCGTTAAGAGCAGTTTTCTTCGGCCCCACCGATCAACAGTAAGTATAGTAACAAATGTAAACCCCCACAAGCAAGCCCCTGTGATAACTGCTGAATAGAGTGATGCATCCGCCCCAAAACCAATTGTTTGGAAAAGCACTGGAGCATAGAATAATATATTATTAATGCCTGTAAATTCTTGGAAGAATGGGCAGAATACGGCCATGGCTAATTGCGGCCGATTCTCCCTCTGTAGAATGTTTTTGAAAGGATGCTTGACCTGCGAGCAGAGAAGTATTAGGAGCACTAGTATATCTGTCCATACAGGAATCTCAAAGGCAAACATACAACATGATCAGGGTCCAGTGTTTGCATGAAGAAGACATATGACTGGAACTCAGTCACATGATAGCTTATTTTTGCATCTATGGACATGATTCACACACAAAATTCTGACCTGGTTGGCTGCTCGACTCGCCTCCAGTATATCATCATACTCCAAATCTACATTAGGAATGCCCCTAACTTTCTCCAAAGTGGCACGCCCCTTCTCAAAATGGCCCCGCTCTATGAGGCTGTTGGGTGTTTCTGGGCAGACTATGGAACCCAGTATGAGCAGACAGGCAGGGACTCCAGCCAATCCAAGAGAGAGGCGCCAACCCCATGGGATAAGTTTTCCTGTTCCATAGTTGATTAAGTTGGCAGTGAGATTTCCTGTGGTTGTTGCAAGCTGAAAAAGCATGTTGAGTGCCCCACGCCATCTTGCTGGTGCCAACTCTGACAAGTACAAAGGCACTGCCTGCAGTATAATACATCAATGGCAAACTCATTGTACTGAAGTTGTGTAGTCTCAGCCAGAAACATTGCAGCATTAGGACAGAGGATAGCATATCACCTTTGCAAGACAATTTGTTGTTGATATTTCACAATGTCTCTGACTGTACTTACATGAAGGCTGGATTCGTGGCACTAGGGCTAGGTTACTATATGGAAGACTACTTAGTGGATGAGCTTTATGAGTCAACACACAAATTGCCCCAAGAGAAGTGTGATAGCTTAATGAATCTAAGCAGGGCCAAATTTCAGGTCCATAAATCACAGCAGAAGCCACAACCCTAATTTTGTGTCTAATCAACTCAGGGAGAAGAAGTTTGGAGTTGAAAATAGTAGTGGAGTTCTGATAGAAAAAATAGTCCGACCTGATTGCCAAAGCCAACACCAATTCCAAGCATGATGCGGCCAATGATGAGCATGGCAAGATCTTGAGCAGCTGCATTGAGAATAGAGCCCACAAGGTAGGATGTACCTCCAATAAACATAGTAGCCTTGCGTCCCCACTTGCGTGTAGTGTATGATGCTACAAGAGTTGCCAAAAGACCTGCAATATAAAGAGATGATGTGAAAGTCTGAAGCCCTTGGTTATCGTATTTGCAGTAGTCACTTTCCTGTGCTGAAAGCTTTCGTTTGTACACCACTGGGAAAAACTTGATCAAAAAGTCGTTCATCGATGTTACCCCACCGGGGCCCCAAACCAGAAAAAAAAAAAAAAAAACAGAACCACGTGAGAGATCTGGAATTGTGGAAAAGAAACAAACAAATGGGCAGACTGGTATTACATACATCTTGCAATGTTAATCAAAACCTCAAGGGAACATGACTTGCACCATTGAGAGACTTTTGACTCCTCACATAGGAATGAGGACAAAGAAAGAGCACAAAGATGTTATAGATGAACGAGGACAGGAAATTTGCAGTGGCTCCAGGGGACAGAGCGATGGGTTGTAGAGACATAAGAAGGGTCAAATGGGTCATGCTCTAGTGCTTGTGCATGAAAGGAAAACTGAGAAATCTGGAACAAAACTCACAACTTTGTATGTTGTGAGATTACAATGTGGGGTGTTGTGTCCACAATCAAGAAAAAGAGGAAGGAGAGCTAAATCATGAGACAACAATCAATCAAATGTGTGTGTTATTGGGATGAGAAAGAAACCAGAGATGCCGATGTCGTACCCGAAGATGAGACCTCCAGTAGCCGCCAAAAGACAAGCCAGAATCACATGTATAGTAGTCTTGCCTTCGTATTCCCTGGTTGGAAGTACTCCATTAATCCCCACACCACCGTCCTCTTCTGTCATCTTTCCCCCACCACTCCCAGGACAACCCTTCTCCTCAAAATCTGTTGAGTGCAACCTCACTCAACCCTCTCTCTCTTGTGTCTTGTAGCAAATCAAAACCAAAACTCTAAACCCCGCCTTTTTTAATCTTTTGCCTTTGTGAACCTCTGGGCTTCTTCTATTCTATGAAAGTTGGGATTTCCTGTCTCTTTAATGTCTGGAAATCCTATCCAAAACGAGCTGTGAATTCCACAATTAACTGCATTCAGTGCCTACTCATTGAATCCTGAATGCAGTTTATTCAGTGTCCTCTTCAGTGAGACTACCCAAGATATCCAAATTGTAGCAGATTCTTCAACAGCAGTTTCCAAGGCTGCTGGCACCTCTGGAGTCTGACCCCAAAAGCTCCAAATGTTCTGTTACACATTCATTCATGCATGCACACAAAAATGTTATTAAAACCCTAAAAGCTACCCAAATCCACCAAGCCCATCTTACAACCCAAATTCCTTCTTGAGTCCTGCCCCATATGTCAATCTACCACATTGCTGTCAACAGAATGCTCAGGTGTTAACAAAATACTCAGGAGCCAGAAATTAGAACACCCAATGATAACAACCAAAGTTCCTCCTTTCCTTCCTTCCTTTTCTCTCTCTCTCTCTCTCTCGTCTCTCTGTCTCTCTTCTTTATATCTGTTTCTGCAAAGGAGATCCTTGCAGTTTAGTGAGTGACAAAGTAACAGCAAAGCCAAGGTTAGTTAAAAATCAAACCCCAAAAAATGGAACACTGAGAAGAGCAAGAGGAAGAAGACGAAGGACATGCTGCAGGTGGCAGGTGCACGTGAGGGTACTATACCCCCCCCCCCCCGCCCCAAGTCCCCAGGTCCCACGTTGAGAGTGAGCTACATTTACACCTGTTGCAGGCACAGTGTAACAGGAATTTTATTGAGGTACCCCCAGTGCACGCATGTAGATCTACATGAAGGACTCGTTCTTTTGTCCCCAGCAAGAAGAGGCAACTTTGCTCTTTACTTTTTTTCATCTTTTCTTCTTCTTCTTCTTTTTCGGGTTGACAAATTGTTGCAGCAGCAAATTGAGAGACAAGAGAGAGAAGAAGTCGAACTTTTTTGGCTTTCTCTTTTTCAAATCATGCATCCAACTCACCAAAAAAAAATCTCATTTATCGGCAAAAGCTCGTGACAAAACAAAACTCATGTATGTAGTGACAAAACTTGTGACAAAACATGCGTCTACTGACTGTCTGAAAACTCCTGTAGTTACAGTTTCCAATGAAGTTAAGTTTGCTCAGGGTGGTGACTACTGACACCACCTGCAAGAAGTGCACTACCTAAAAGGAAATCACTGTTATTGTTGTCGATTGGTAATCATAATGATTGGTCCAGGTGGTGAGAGTCAAATGGTTGCTCAGTTATGTTGTTCAGTCTTTTTTTTCCTTTCGGTAGAAGGGGTGAGGAGAAAGAATATCGTAGCCCAGGGTCAGTTTCCACATTGACAAAATGAAAATTTTTTTTTCGAAAAATGAATTTTTTTTAAAATTTTGAATTTTAAATTTTTTTTCATCATCTATTATAATATTGTGATATGAGTAAAAGGAATTTTTTCAGGATGATGTAGCCTATGATAATTATGATGATTTTCAACATGTCAACTTCACATTTTCACAAAATTTCATTTCATTATTTTGAAGATTATTTAATGACAAAACTGACCTTAGGGTAAGGTAATTATGACAATTGTGCATGTTGTCACGGAAGATGTTAAACATCTCTCAGTTTGTACTGTTCAGTTTTTCACTAGAAGGTAAAGGGGTGAGGAGGAGAGTTTTTTTTTTCATTTTTTTCATATTGAAAATTTGGCAAATTTTAACAAAAAATTGGCAAAATTACTTGAATTTACACTAGGAAAATGACTAAACTTTCCCAATTTACTTGTGGAAAAATAGTGAAATGAGCACTGAGGAGGTGGAATAATTAAGACAATCTTGGATGTGGTGAATACTGCCCACTGGAGGTTGTATAGGGAGTTTTCTGTGAGTGCTTTGCCATTGGTCAAGAGCCTTTAGTAGTCTTTCCAACTTTGTTGGTCATCTTTCCTTTTTTACTTTTCACCTTGTGGCAACTTTGGAATGGGAAAACACTTTTTCTATTCGCTTTATTTTTTATTTTTTGCTCACCTTTGCCTTTTGGTGAAAAGGGTAAGTACTAAGTGTACCCATACTTGGCATTTGGCCCTGCAACAATATTTTTCTCATGTCTCATGTCTCATAAACTTGAAACAATAAAAGGTCAGGACCAATTAATAACAATCCACCTGAATCAATTGATATATCTCATGAATCAAGAGCAGGTGTTAAACTTTGTTATGGTCTGACTACTGCTCCCCGTTTTTCATTGGCCCACGTGCTTTGCTATTAGTAGCCTCCCACCTATTTGCACTCCCAGTTTGTATGGGCCCAGTTGGAAAAAGGCAAATAACTAAGCTTGGAAGTGAAAAATATTTTTGTAGGGTCTCACATTGAGCACCTTTGAGGATGCTTATATATTTTTTTGATTTGCTGATCTTTGCGTACGTACTCCCTTTTAACTAAGCTTGGAAGTGAAAAATATTTTTGTAGGGTCTCACATTGAGCACCTTTGAGGATGCTTATAGAACATTGAAATGTGTACAATTTTTTGTTTTGCTGATCTTTGCGTACGTACTCCCTTTTGGGATTGGGAGGTGGGAATGTTAAAATTTGAGCCTTTTTGACTTTGCAAAACATGTGCTAAGAAAACTTAGATATCAAAGATGGATTAAGGTGGAAGATCTTTTCTAACCTGCATGATTTTTTGCCTATCATACTCCATTTTGGGAAAGTTGTTGGAATATCGAGATCAAAAGACAGCAATACTACAGGAGGTGGAACAACCTTTTACATTGTACATACGTGTGCAAAGAAAGGTTGAGACACAAAAGGTACACGTATATAGGGTTTTACATACATATGGTTACAATTCTTACATAATATATGAGAAAGTGAAAAGTGGGGATGATATCGTAAAATCATGTCCCCAAGTGTTTTCTCTTGCTTTTGGTCACCTTGCTTTTTAATAAGGTGTGAAAGTTTTTCAAGCCCATGATGATGATGAAGATGTGAAGTTTCTTGTCCAAGTGTGATTGATAGCTAGGTATCAATCCATTTAGTATTCGATAAGGATGACCAAAATAGCTAGGTAAAAGCCAATTTAGGGTGCATTGCCATAAAATCCACCCACCCATTATCGCCATCTCAATGATACCTTGCCAAAGAGTTGAAGATTATTTCCCCATGTCTTCTTCACAAGTTTACACATTCCATTGCCACATGGCATCACCACATGCATGAGAATGCCTCAAGTATGGGGTAATAATCACCCTCTTCCTCCGAGGAGCAGGATATTCTGCCAAGTAAGCAACCTGACTTAACAAGGGGTGTGTCATACTGTGGCCTTGCCATTTACATTAAAAAGTATCTTAAGGCCAAAGAAGAATTATGGAAATTCACATATTTCACTGTGCAAAAATATAAATATTCCAAAAAGTTCTCTAAAAGAAACCAAATTACTTCAAGATATCATGACTCTATAACTAATCTCAAGTTTCAAAAAATATCATCTTTCAAAAATCCTCATACAAAAAAAATAGACCTACTACCTAGTACAGGCCAAAATCCCTTAAGCTACTATACTCTATAATGAATCTAAACACAATATCTTTGCCTTCGTATGCAAGGCCAAGAAATTGCAAGCATGTTCGAAGTTGTTACGTTGTGATAACTCATAATGTTTAAGCTACTATACTCTACAATGAATCTAAACACAATATCTTTGCCTTCTTCGTATGCAAGGCCAAGAAATTGCAAGCGTGTTCAAAGTTGCTACATTGTGATAACTCATAATGTTTAAGCTACTATACTCTATAATGAATCTAAACACAATATCTTTGCCTTTGTATGCAAGGCCAAGAAATTGCAAGCGTGTTCAAAGTTGCTACGTCGTGATAACTCATAATGTTCATCTCATACTATACAATGGAGAAAGCACAAGTGTGGTGGACATTCTCAAAATGTGGGGGCGAGACTCGACGACCACCTTGGTTGGGAACATCTCACCCTAGGGCTTTTACCCTACACATAAAAACCGCCACTGAAAATGGTAGTGTAGTTTGGGGAGCTCCTCAACCCCAATTTCTTGTAATTTCTCTCCTTGAAGGCTGGGTAGTTTTAATTCGGCCCAAATTAAATTATACATAATTATTACCTGCATAGTTGAAACAAACTCAAAACCCAACTTGGAACTTTGCTTGAATTTACCTTCAACAATAGGTAAAACTCGAAAGTACCATTACAATTTTGATTTGGTCTTAAACTTTTTGTGTATAAATTCTTAGACACTCACTTTCCAAGTACACTCAATTTGTGGATGAAGCAGGGTTTAGAGGGTTAAAACAAGGGCCCAAACACAGGACGACTTTGCCGACAACCCTAAACCCAATTCCACAACCTTGGCTCCAGAGCCTGACCAGTGATAACAAGCAGTTTGTCCTTTAAGGAGTTGCATAGCCTGTGCCAGTGGCCGCCAGTGTGAACAGGGCTATCTAAACTGCACAAGTGTGAACAGGACCCTGATGATAGAGCCCAATTGAGAAGGGTGCCAGGTTTAAGAAAGTAGCTACCATATTTACACAATTGAAGTGTTAGTTCACTCAAGACAACTAAGCCGCCAAAAAATAAAAATAAAAAATCAGACCATCAAATCCAGCAATCCCATTGGTCTGAAAATTAATTTTCAGGCCTACACACAACTCTATTATGTTAAAGATTAAAAATAATGGTCCCTTTCTACCGTTTCCATTGGTCTTATAAAATTCTCACAAACCTACCAAAGCCTATTACACATTTGTCTGGTAGTTCACTTGAAATAACTAAGAAAAAAATTCACAATCAAATCCAACAATCTAATTGACCATAACATTTTTATTTTTATTTTTCACACCTACACACCCTTTGTATGCCATAGACTAGGGTCAGCTTCCACATTGACAAAATAATTAATCTTTTTCAAAAAATTAATTCTTTTTCTTTTTCTTTTTCTCTCATCATCTACTATGATAGTGTTATATGAAGAGTGAAATGATAATTATGATAGTTTTTCACGCTCCGACTTCATATTTTCACAAAAAAAACATTTCACTATATTAAGGATTATTTAATGACAAAACAAACCCTAGGGCAAAACATTAGTAACACTAATACTATAACCATTGTTTGTATATGGACAAGGTTAACAAGACACTACCTTCCTTAACGGTTAAATGGATGTTGATGATGAATGCTTTACCAAAGTGTGCTGGCTAGTGCACTGCATAACATGATTTGACAAGCCTTGATCAATTCAAACATGTGGGTTTTTGCAATTATGGTTTTTTACTCCTTTTCTTTGGGAAAAAGGTTGGCAAGGTATGAAGCAATTCATGCATTGAGTTTTGATTTTTTGAAAAAGGGGTGGAAAGGTAGGAAGCAATAAAGTTTTCCATAAAGTCACCCTCTCTTTCACCCCTTATTCTCTCTGCTTTCACCCCCTAACCCCTCTTTGAGTGGTATCAGCAAAGTAAGGAAATTTTAATAAATCTCAGCATGAAATGCTCAAATTCACCATTTAATGCACAAGGTTCGAGAGTAATTGTAGTAGTTGTACATGTAGGAGCAGTGAAAATATATGTAGCAGAAGTGAAGGCACTCAAGGAAAAGTAAAGAGGCTATGAAACTCAGTTAACTACCAAAATTGGTGGAAAAACGAGTTTGGGTCCTAGTTATTTCGTTTTGTAAAATTTCATTCCCAGTTAAGCATTTGATGCCCTATTATGCCGAAACTGGCCGTTTTCGCCCCCCTAATCGCTTGACTTTACGGATAACTTTAATGCATGCATTGAGTTTTGATTTTTTGAAAGGTAGGAAAGGTTTTGATTTGTTTGTTGTTCCACTACATTGGTAGGTAGTTGTTGTACCATTGCTACAGTACCTATTGGAATATCATACATTTGTGACATAAGAAAACTTGTGTACATGTGCAAATTTGGAGGTTTCTTGTTGAAGTACAATTCTCATGATGACTAACTTGGGTAGCACAAAAATTATGATTCCTCTATTCCCAAACCATGTTAAATCACATTGATAAGTGATAGTGAATAAGTCAGACTCCCTAGACAAGACTCAATGGTGTACGTCAATTGTGACATACTTGTGATCAGTGGTCACTTTGATGGATGAACATAATTTCATCCATTGTAAAATATTACACATATTGCTCATTACATGTGTACAAATTCTCAACCATGAACATTTTATCCGTCCATAATGCAAACTTCCATCGCAAAAAAATAGTTTTAGTGATATGATCACATTTCATCTCTATATGGAAAATTCTGTCCTTGTGATAAATTTCATCCATGAACAAAGTTTCCTGGGTTTGGTATATGTCATTTGTTTACATTGTATTTGAAAAAGAATTCATCCATAATTTCATGAATTGTTTTTGGAAACATTGTTTTATATGCCCTTTTCACCTTCCCCTTTGTCTTATTCTTTCCTTTCTTTCTTTCCCATACTGGGTCACAAATAGTTTCCACTTTCTCCTTCTCCTTTCTCCTTTTATATAGATAACTTGGATACGAAGAGGCAAATCACACCCATATGTTAGCTGCCTTTTCATGTCCAAATTAGTGTGTGAAGGAAGGGCAAGTAAGTGTATAAATCCCAAATAGACAAACATAGTGTCAAAACATAACAAATAATCCCTTCATCAAAAGTGTCAACTCCCAATCGTACTCATCATGAAATCGCATCATCATATCATCCCTAGCTCCAAAACTTGAGGACATTTCCCTTAAGAATTTTGTGAAATATGTCGACCAGAAATTTGAGTTCTCATCAACACAACTACTTCACCCCAATCACTAAACAAATCTTCTTGTTGTGTAAGATAAAGCCAAAAGAAGAGGCCTCAGATGAGGCAATAATGGAGTCCAGCCTTGCATTTTGGGAAATTCTCCCACCTAAGGGCTTTTACCCAACACAAATCCCAAGCTGAAGGTTATCATGAAAAACATACATAGATCACAAGCTGAAGAATGCACATATAATTTTTCTAACCTACCTACTTAGATTATAAGATCTAAATATATGAAAATGTTGTAGGAACATTCCAATGCTAATATTTGCAGCAAGGTGGAAACATCTAGGTGTATGATTATTTTTTCACATTTTGTAGAGTCCCTAAATAAACAATAATGTTGTAGAAATACCTTGATGACTATTAGTTTACATCAACATAGATAGGGTGAGATCAAACTCTAGATGTATCATGTTCCCCCCCCCCCCCCCACCCCCCCCCCCTAAGCCCACATAACCCAAAACCAATACTTATTAATTGGGAAGCAGCAGACAAAATACATATATATATTACCACAATT
>Ga0116227_10002341_pt1 | contig 43227 bp, 38 predicted proteins | sample S1TSphgellanicum_FD_89693 | JGI IMG/M metagenome (GOLD analysis project Ga0116227, IMG submission 89693) | Host-associated microbial communities from peat moss isolated from Minnesota, USA - S1T2_Fb - Sphagnum magellanicum MG | ecosystem: Host-associated > Plants > Peat moss > Unclassified... | reverse complement strand
CGGACGATCGCCGCCGTGAGGGCGACGAAGAGACACGGAATCCAAATCGCGGCATAATGCGAGCCCATGCGCCACGTGATCGCGTTGTTCGAAAGCAGCACGATCGCAAAGCCGGGAAGCGCGAGCAGTATCCAACGCGAAAAACACGGCAGCAGCGCGAGCGGGAGAAACGCTTCGAGCAGATACGTGAGGCGTCCGAAGTTGAGAACGTACCGCACGTTCGCCGGATGCGCGAGCATGCCGAGCACGACGGCGACGGGCCCGACGGCAAAGGGGTATGTGTAGAAGATGGCCGGCTCCCAGCCGCCGAGACGGGGCGCGACGAGACCGTAATACGCGGCGAGTGCGGCCAGGTTGAGCAACGTGAGTCCGGCGCCCGCTACGACGAGCACGCGCGGTTCGCGGGGCGCGCCGGCGAGCAGCCCGCGCGCATGCGAAGCGCGCACGTTGCGGTTCGCAAGACCGATCGCGGCAAACGTCAGGCCGACGAGCGCGAAGACGATGCACGTATCTTCGCGCACGAGCGCGGCTGCGACCGCAAGTGCTGCAAACGCAATCCACTTTGCGCGGTCCGCGGCCCAAAAGAGCCCGAGATAGATCGCGGGATAGAATGCGATCTCGTGAAATTCCGTGAACGCGACCGCGAGGAGCGGCGGATAGATCAGCAGCAGCGAGGCGATCGCGTAGGCGACGCGTTCGTCGAGGTAGGATCGCGCGAGCGCGAAAAGCGGCAGGGCGCTCGCGCCGATGACCGCGGCCTGCGCGATCTGCAGCACGAGCGGGGCGTGCGCGGCGGCCACGGCCGGCCAAAGCACGGCGAGCAGCGGCGCCCAATGGAAGCGAAAGTGAGTGCCTTCTTCCGGGCCGTCGCGAAAGCCGCCGAACGCGTCGGAGATCACTTGCGTGAAGAGGCCCGTGTCCGCGCCGTACGTCCAGATGTGCCAGCGCCAGATCGCAAGCGCCCCAAGGACGGCGACATACGCCCCGATCGTAAGCACGAGCCTTCTCACAACCGTACGAGAATCACGATGTGGTCTCGGATTACCTTCGTACGCATCGCGAACCGTGGAGGTCGTGGAGCGGACGACCGCGCATGCGCTGCGCGCGAAAAAAGTTTCTGCGCGCGTTCGTACTAAGCTTGCCTGCTATTGCTAAATCGAAACGGGCAGGAGCGCAGGAGCACCGACCGAACACGCGGGCATGTCGCTCGTCTCACTCTTGAATGAAAGCGGAATCGCTCGAGTCGACGATGTCTATTCCGGCGAAGAACTTCGCTCTTTGAATTCCTCGCTCGATCCGTTGCTGCACGGCCGCGCGGATCAGAGGCGTTCGTACGTTCACATCGACGAACTCCACGCATTGGGCGTCCTCGACGTCGTGCTGAATCAGAAGATGCGCGACGCGCTGTTCGCGATCATGCCGGATCCGGTGCTCTATCACTGCTTCGTCATCGAAACGGCCGGCAACGATCCCGAAGCGAATCTATTCGCCGACCACTTGGCGGGCTGGCACCGCGACCCCGACTGCTCGTACTCGCGCCGAGAACCGACGCACGTGAGCGTCTTCGCGTACCTCTCGGACGTCGGAGACGACGACGGTGGGTTCGCGTTCGTTCCGCAGAGCCCCGAAAAGCTGCTCCGCTCGTCGACCCGAAATATTCTGGTCACGGGCAACGCGGGCTATACCTTCGCTTGGCAGCGTTCGTTCTATCACCGCGCGTCCCCGAATCGCGGGCCACGGCGTCGCCGGATCGTGAAGATCTCCGTGCAGCGCAATGCCTTTCCGAGCGTGCACCTCGCGAGTCCGCATTATCGCGCGGCGATCGACGCGATTCCGTCCGGCGATCCGGCCACCGACGTGTTGTTGGGCCGCTACCAAGGGCGCACCGCACCTCGCATCGTACCGCGGCCGGCCGTGGCCGCGGCCGCCATCGCGCCGACGGGGCGGCTCGGAATCGACGACGGCGCGTTGCTGCGGGCGCAATTGCGGAAGGAGGCAGCCGACATCAAGGGGCGCCTCAAGCGTCTGCTCGGCGAACGCTCGCGCTCCGTCGCCGCCTATGATTCGTAGCGAGGCGCGCGCAAGAGTTCTCGTCATCGGGGCGGGCTTCCGGGCGGCAAACAATTTTCTGCCGGCCCTGCGGCTATGCGCGGAATCGTTCGAAGTCGTCGGATTGCTCGCACGCTCGACGGAGCGCTCCGCACCGCTGGGCGAACGCTGGGACGTCCCCGTGTATCGTTCGCTTGCGGAGATCGATCCGCGAAGCGTGGATACGGTCGCCGTCACCGTGCCGACGCATCAAAATGCCGGCGTGCTGTCGGCGATCTTAGCGTGGAACCACGATGTCTCGCTCACGATCGACACGCCGATCGCCTGGAATTTCGGCGAGTACCGAGCGCTCTTACCGCTCCTGCTTCGTTTCAAGGCCGTCGCCGTGGCGGAAGACTTCATGAATTTCCCGCAGTTCGAGCTCGCGAGAACGGCGGTTCGCAGCGGGCTCTGCGGCCGATTACGCAGCGTCACGCTCTTCAATACGGGATACCGCTATCACGGTCTCGCTTTGCTTCGGTCATTTACCGATTTCGCGCCGGTTCTGAGCAGTTGGCGATTCCAACTCGGCGGCTATTCGTCCGTCGTCGCCTTTCGGTTTCCCGGCGGCATGGTCGGCTATATCGTCGGCCCGTATCGACAGGTCGTCACGGGCGGGATCCTCGTCGAAGGCGACGCGGCGATCGTTACGCAGGCTGCCGAGGACGTGCAGTTCACGACGCTCGGCTCGCGCAAGCTCTACCACCTCGCGTCGTCTTCCGCGCCGGGGAGCGAAGATGCGTTCGTCCTTGGGGGTAGCGATTTGCGTCTCGAGACGCCGGAGTTCGCGGCCATGTCCGCCATGCCGTTCGAAGACCGTACGCCGCTCAACGTATACAAGAACGTCGGCCTGACGCGCATCTTTCGTTCGCTGATCGTGCCCGACGCGCTCAATCGGCCGTACGGGTTTCAGAACGCCCTGTACGATTCGTTCGCGAGCCGGTTCGCATTCGGCGGCCGACTGCGATTCGATCCGCTCGCGCGCGTCGGCAGCAACTTCATGGCACTTCCGAAGCTCGCGGTCACGCGCTCGCTTCGCGGCTGACGAAGCCCCCGGTAGCGGCGACAAAAAAAAAGCCTGCCGGCGGCAGGCTTGCGGAAGTCGTGGAGATGGACGGGTTCGAACCGACGACATCCAACTTGCAAAGCTGGCGCTCTACCAACTGAGCTACATCCCCGCTTGTGGCCGCGACCGTCCGTGATTCTCCGATCGTCGCGATCGACCTTTGCGCGGTGCCCACGCGCCCCGGCGGCGCCCTCAGCTCGCGCGCACGGGCGCCGCTTGTGCGCCGCGATAGTGGTCGACCATGTCGCGCGGCCGAATCGCTTGCGTGGCGCGCCGTCCGTAGAAATAGACGCTGGACGCGCCGTCGATCGCATGCCCGGGGCCCGCGAGGCGGTCGAGCAGCATCGCAACGGGCGTCATCGCGAGTCGAACGGCACTTGCGACGCCCCGGAGCGGGATGACGCTCCGCGCCGCGTGCGCGATCGACCAGGAGAGTTCGGTGCCCACGCCGGCCACGACGCCGGATTCGAGCAGCGCGAACCGCCGGAAGAGCCAGCGATGCCCGCTCTCGGTAAACCGCGTGAAATCGAACGGACCTTCGTGGACGTGCTGCAAGAACGGCGTGTCGGCATACACGACCCCGCCCGGCCGCAGAACGCGATGGATCTCCGCGACCACGCGCGCCGGCTCCAGGACGTGCTCGAGAACGGCCTGCACGATCACGCCGTCGACGCTCTCATCGGCAAGCGGAATCGCCTGAGCGTCGGCCACGAACTGCGTGTAGCGCGACGGGTAAACGTCGAACGCGAGAATGTCGACCGCCGAATCGGCATAGAATCCCGCGAGGCCGCTGCCGATCGTGCCGCCGCCGATCACGAGCACGACCGGACGCCGCGAAGGGTCCACGGCCGCAGCGTCGCGCGTAAGCGTTCGCGAAATGCGCGGGGCGACCGGATTGCCCGGAGAGAGCCGCCCGATCAACCGCGCGAGCAGCCGCTCCGAATTCTCCGTCACAACGGCGACGGAAGCCGGATCGACGATCGAATCGTCCGCGTCGATGAGCACCACCTGCTCCGCGACGCGAGGAAATCGCCCAGCGGAGAGATCGCACGATGGCGACGAACACGCGGACGCATCGTCGGTCAGCCGACCACGGCAACGAGGGCACCGCAGCAGACCGGCGATATCGGCGCGACGGAGAATCGGCATCTAAGCGAAACGCCTTCACGCCGCGCCCGACTCATCCTCCCGGCGACCTTGAGGTCGGGACCGCGGGTCGCACGCTAAAGGCCGCTCGCGTTTCATCGCTTAAATCGAACCCGTCGTGTCTCCCGTAATTCGCACCGAACGTCTCATTCTGCGTGGACACCGCCTCGACGACTTTGCTCATGCGCTCGCGATGTGGTCCGATCCGGAGGTCACGCGGTTGATCGGCGGGACGCCGTCGACCGAGCAGCAAGTGTGGTCGCGGATGCTGACGTACGCCGGCCATTGGGCGCTCTTGGATTTCGGATACTGGGCGGTTGAGGAAGCCGCGAGCGGCACGTTCATCGGCGAGCTTGGCTTCGCGAACTTCAAACGCGACATCGACCCCGCGATGAGGGAGGCGCCGGAGATCGGTTGGGCGTTTGTCACGCGTGCACGCGGCCAAGGATTCGCGACGGAGGGCGTTCGCGCGGCAGTCGCGTGGGGCGACGAGCGGTTTGGCGGGGCGCGGACCGTCTGCCTCATCAATCCGGACAACCTCGCCTCGATCGGTGTGGCCGGCAAATGCGGTTACCGTGAGTTCCGACGCTCCCAGTTCAACGGTACGCCGGTGCTGTTCTTCGAACGCGGCGCGACCGTTTGATGCGAATTAGTTTCCGGCCGGAAGGGCCCCCTGTTGCGAGGCGTTCAACGCGCGATGAACGACACACGAACGGCAGGTTGCGGACGCCCCCGCATGGCAACGCGACGCAACGATGCTCGAGGACGACGGCCCGGGCGCAGGACCGATCGGCCCCGTCGGACGATCGGGCCACGTAAACCCGCCGCCGCGCCCTCCCCGCCGGAGCAAGGCGATAATCACGGCAGCAAATCCGAGCAGGCAAAGCATACGTATCGACTCCACAAGAGCGTCACGACGGTAAATCGGCTGGTATCGGCTACTCGCGAACACGGCAGCTGTTTCAGTACGACTTCCGATCGTTGGCCGGCCTCGCCGCCGGCTGGAAGGCACGAAGCATTCTAAGCGCCGAACCTCACGTAACGATGATGGCTTGGAACGGGACTTCCGAAACCTTTCGATGGAATCTCGTCATTTTGGCGGCGTTACTCGCCGGCGGGCTTGTCCAGCCGCTTCATCGACTCGGCGCGCCTCGCGTCTTGGACCTCGTGTTATCCCTGATCGAGTTTTTGCTCGCTCTTGTATTTATCTGGGCGGTCCTGAATAAGCGGCTTTCGGTCAAGTGCAAGCGCGGGGAAGCGGTCGTGCTACTCGCGCTATTTGCGCCTCTGATAGGTCTCTCCATTGCCAATCTCTCTTACGCGTTGAGATAGGACGATCGCGCCGAGACGGCTGTGATGTCGGGCAGGCTTGCCGCGCTCCGGCTCGAAGGCGGCCCGGCGATGGCGGCAACTAGTCCGTTTTACGGCCCCGTTCACGAGGAGTGGCGCGGAACCGTGCGGCGTTGGGTCTCGCGCGAGGTTTCACCGCACGTCGACACGTGGGAAGCGGACGAGGCCTTTCCGCGCGAGATGTATCGCAAAGCCTCCGAGATCGGTCTGCTCGGGCTCGGCTTTCCCGAAGCGTACGGCGGAATTCCGGCGGTGGACCCGTTCATGCACGTTGTCGCAACCGAGGAGCTTTGTGAGCCTGGGTGCGGAGGTCTCGTTGCCGGGCTCATGAGTCATTCCATCGGTGCGCCTCCGATCGTTGCCGGCGGATCGAACGAACTCAAAACTCGCGTGTTACCTGCGGTCCTCGCCGGAGAAAAGATCTCGGCGCTTGCGATTACGGAGCCATCCGGCGGCTCGGACGTTGCCGCACTTCGGACGACTGCCCGGCGCGATGGAGACGCCTACATCGTAAACGGTTCGAAGACATTCATAACATCCGGCATGCGAGCAGATTACTACACCGTCGCGGTACGCACCGGGGGGCACGGCATCGGCGGCATCTCGTTGCTTCTCATCGAGCGAGATGCACCGGGCTTTACGAGAACCCCGATCGAGAAGATGGGCTGGTGGTGCTCCGATACGGCGACCTTGTATTTCGACGACGTGCGCGTGCCTGCGGCGAACCTGCTCGGAGAAGAGAATCGCGGCTTCCAACTCGTGATGCGAAACTTCAATAACGAGCGCCTCATGATGGCGACGATCGCCGCATCGATGGCACAAGTGGCCCTCGACGAGGCGATCGCCTACGCGCGGACGCGGGAGACCTTCGGGAAGCGTCTCGTCGACCATCAAGTCATTCGGCACAAGATCGTCGAGATGGCACGCCAAATCAATGCAACGCGCGCCTATCGGGATGCAACTGCTTGGAGGGTCGGGCACGGCGAAGCGCCGATTGCCGATCTGAGCATGCTCAAAGTGCAGTCCACGCTGACCCTCGAATTTTGCGCGCGAGAAGCCGCGCAGATCTTGGGTGGCGCAGGATACTCACGGGGCACCAAGGTGGAGCGTATCTACCGCGAGGTTCGTGTGAACGCCATCGGCGGCGGCTCAGAAGAGATCATGCGGGACCTCGCCGCGCGGCAAATGGCGTTATGACGCTTTTTTTGCGACCGAGTCGCTGCCGCGCTCAGGGTGACAGGGGGCTCAACCCGACACGTTCATTACGTATCTCGGCGAGACGCGGAAAACCCGGTCACGGATTGAGTTTTGTCGCGGGCTTTCGGTGGTGGGCCATCCTGGGTTCGAACCAGGGACCTCATGCTTATCAAGCATGCGCTCTAACCAACTGAGCTAATGGCCCGATGCGGCGGATCGCCGCGACCGCTCACTGTTCACGGTCGAGGCAATCCCCCCCTTTCTCAGCAGGTCCGGTATCGGCGCTAGATCATCGCGATGAATTTCTTGAGGATCTCGTCGTCGTGTTTGTTCTGCTCCATCGCCATATCGCGCAGCATGTTCATCTCGCGAAGCTTCTCCGAACGTTCCTCCTGCTTCGCATTGAAATCGCCGCGCATGCGATCGAGGCGCGCCTGTAGCTGCTGCTGATGACCCTGCGTCGCAAGGAGCAGGAGTTCCGCGCGCTGCGAGACCTCCTCGGCGAGTGTGGCAGCCGTGTCGGGAACGGATTCCGCGGTGTCGTCGAGCGGACGGTGAGCCTCGTCGCGCGACCGGGCTGAGTCGGTCGCGGGCGCCTCGGAGACGGCGCCCGCGACCGCGGCGAGCGGCGTCATTCGCCGCCCGCCGTACGGATGAACTCTTTGACGATCTTGTCGTCGGCCTCGTGCTGCTTCATCGCAACGTCGCGCAGCGAGTTCATCTCGCGCATCTGCTCCGCTTTCTCGTCCTGGACGTCGTTGAATTGCTGCGACTGGATCTGCATATCGGTCTGGTGCCGCAGCTCTTCGGTTTGCAGCGCGAGGTTTTCGTATTCGTACGCCTGGTCGATGCCCTGTTGCAGTGCGAGAGTCGGGTCGGTGCTCGATTGGATGTTGCCGAGCCCTGCGGGCCCGTTTCCCCCGTTGACGAGACCGTTGAGTCCGCCCGTCACAGCGCCGATCGGGCCGCCCGTGAAGAGCCCTGTCGCGGCGCCCGTGACGCCGCCGATCAGCGAGCCGAGAAAGTTACCCACGTCAGCTCCTTTGAAGTCGGGGCGCCCTTCGACAGACTCAGGGTGACAAGCCCACGAGAGCCCCCGGGCCCGCGGCCGGCGGGCACATGTGCAATCATTGGTGGTTGAGCGGTTAGGAGTCGTCGCCGTTCGAGTCGAGGGCGCCGTCGCTCGAGTCGATCGAGTCGGCGACGAGCGCGTCGGCGTCGTCTGCCGCTTTGCCGCCGGCGGGGCCATTCGCGCTCATTGTGTTCGCCCACGAGACGGGCGCCGCGAACGGGGACTGCGACGTCGGCGTGACAGCGGGCGGCGGATAATAGGCCGCCGGCGCCGACGCGGCAGCCGAGGACGCGGCCGACGACGAGGCGGATCCGCCGGCTACGGCGCTGCTGCCGCCCGTCGCCAAACCGCCGAGCGCCGCGAGTGCGTTGACGCTGCCGGACGTCTCCCGGCTGTCGGCGAGCAGTTGGGCCGGATCGCCGCCGAGCGCGGCGTAGTGCCGCATGACCGAGTCCGCATAGCCGAGGGTCGCGCCGTCGCCCCAGGTCGTCGTGGTGCCGGTCGCGGTCGGCGAACCCGAGTTGTAAGCGGAGAGGGCGGCCGGCACGTTCCCTCCGTACCGCGCCAGGTCGTCCTGGAGGATCCCGGCGGCGGCGTTCGCGTTGGCGGCCGGGTCCATGGCTGCGGGGGAAGCGGCGAACGCCCAGGTGCGGTCGTCGATCTGGAAGAGCCCGTGCCCGTGACCGCCGTCGCCGACGATGTTGTTGCCGGAATTGCTGCCGGGGCCGCCCGTCTCTTGGGCGGCGACTGCGGCGAGCAACGTCGGGTCGAGTCCGTGCGCCTTCGCGGCCGACGAGATCTCGGCGCCGAAGCGGATGCCTCCGAGTGAATCCACGCTGGATCTTCTCCTTGAACGGTTGGCCCTTCGACAGGCTCAGGGTGACAAGAGTGGGCGGTGCGGGGCGTGTATCGCGACGGGGGGTCTCGTTGACAAGGGGGCGTGGCGCCCGTACAATCGTGAGGTTGTGCTGATGTGTCCCGGCGCCCGCGCCGGCCGCCTCCGCACTCGCCGCTCGGAACCAGAGAAGCTCGGAAACGGAATGAAGGGCAGCCATACGCACGTCGACGTCGGCGGAGTCCTTCACACCGGCCGGGAATTGGAAGTCCGAGAGGCGCTCGACCTCCCCGAATTCGGCTCCTACACGTTCCCCGGCCCGCTCGACGTATCGCTTACGATTCGCCGGCTCGGGCGCGGACTCGACGTGCGGGGCAGCGTCGCGGGCGCAGCCGAGGGCGCCTGCGCCCGCTGCCTCGACGACGTGCGACTCTACCTCGACCTCGATATCGACGAGCGAATCGAACCCGGCACGGGCGCCGACGATCCGCTCGGCGAGAACAACGTCCTCGACGGCGACCAACTCGACTTGCAGGATCTCGTGCGGCAAGTGATCGACTCGGCCCTCCCGCTCGCGGTTCTGTGCAACGACGATTGCACGGGGCTATGCACGACCTGTGGCCATAAACGCGACGGCACCTGCCGCTGCACGCACCCGGAGTAAACCAAAACCATGGCAAATCCCAAATGGAAGACCCCGCGCTCGAAGACCCGCAGCCGGCGCGCAGCAAATTGGAAACTGAGCCCGGTGACCGTGGTCGCGTGCTCCCAGTGCCACCAGCCGAAGCGCCCGCACTTCGTCTGCGCGACCTGCGGCTTCTACGACGGTCGCCAAGTCGTCCAGCCGAAGGAAGAGCACGCCGGCCATAACCACTAGTAACGGGGCGGCTCGCCTGGGGCACTTCGGTGCCCGCATCGCGGGAGTCGGACACTACGTTCCCGATCGCGTCATGCGCAACGTCGACTTCGAGAAGATCCTCGACACGTCGGACGAGTGGATCCACTCCCGCACCGGGATGCGCGAACGCCGCTACGCGGCGGACGATCAAGCCTCGAGCGATCTGGCCACGGAAGCCGCTCGCCACGCCCTCGACCGCGCCGGACTGACGGCGACCGACATCGACTGTTTCATCGTCGCCACGGTGACCCCCGACTATCAATTTCCCGCGACGGCCTGCATCGTCGCCGCGAACCTCGGCGCGGTCGGCAAGGCCGCCTTCGACATCGAGATCGCCTGCAGCGGGTTCATCTATGAATTGCCGATCGCGGCGAGCTTCGTGCGTTCGGGGGTGTTCCGCCGGGTGATGGTCATCGGTGTCGAGACCCTCTCGCGCATCATGAACTTCAACGATCGCGGCACGAGCATTCTCTTCGGCGACGGCGCGGGCGCCGCGATCGTCGAGCGCACGCCGGTCGAGAACGATTGCTTTCTCGCGTGCGAGCTCGGCGCGGACGGCAAGAATCCGGAACTCCTCTACGTGCAGGCCGGCGGCTCGCGTCACCCGATGACGGCCGAGAAGCTCGCGAACAAGAAGGACAAGGTCGAAATGAGCGGCCGCGAGATCTTCAAGTACGCGGTGAACAAGATGGTCGAGACCTCGAAGCACGTGATCGCGGCCGCCGGCTTGACGCTCGGCGACGTCGATTGGATGATTCCGCACCAAGCGAACATCCGCATCATCGAAGCGGCCGCGAAGCGCTTGCAGGTGGAGCGCTCCAAAATCGTCGTCAACATCGAGCGCTACGGCAACACGTCGTCCGCCTCGATCCCGATCGCACTCTCGGAGACGATCGAGCGCGGCGCCCTGCGCGACGGCGACGTCGTCCTCTTCACCGGATTCGGCGGCGGCTTGTCGTGGGGCTCGATCGCCTGGCGGTGGAGCGCGTGATGCGCGCCGGCGTCATTTTCCCGGGGCAGGGCTCGCAGAGCGTCGGCATGGGCGGCGCGCTCGTCGAACGCTATCCGGTCGCCGCCGGTCTGTTCGAGCGGGCCGAACGCGTGCTCGGCTACGATCTCTTGCGCGTCATCCGTGACGGCCCGGAGGAGAAGCTGCGCGAAACCCGGTTCAGCCAGCCCGCAATCTTTGTGACGAATTACGCGCTCGCGCTCGCTGCCGGCGGCGATTTCGCGGTCGTCGCGAGCGCCGGCCATTCGTTTGCCGAGTATTGCAGCCTAACACTCGCCGGGTCGCTCGGCTTCGAAGAGGCGCTCGGGCTCGTGAGCGAGCGTGGCCTCGCGATGCACGAGGCGGCCGCCCTCGCACCCGGCGCCATGGCCGCGATCCTCGGCCTCGAAGCCGACGCCGTGCGGGCCGCGGCGGACGGCGCCCGCGCCGCCGGGCGGGTCCAGCTCGCCAACTTCAACGCTCCCGGCCAGATCGTGATCAGCGGCGATCGTGAGGCGGTCGCGGAGGCCGGGCGCTTGGCTACGGCGGCGGGCGCCAAGCGCGTCGTCGCGCTCAACGTTTCGGGCGCCTGGCATAGCGAACTGATGGAGCCCGCCCGCGCCCGCTTCGCACCGTTCGTGGAACGGGCGACGATCGCGCTGCCGCGCTTCACGGTAATCTCCAACGTCGATGCCGAGCCGTATCGCGACGTCGCGACGATTCGGCGTAATCTCGTGCTGTCGGTCACGCACGAAGTGCTGTGGCACGCGACGGCCGAGCGGCTCGTGGCCGAAGGGTTGGATCTCCTGGTCGAGTTCGGCGGCTCCGCCGTGCTCGCTCCGCTCGCGAAGCGCGTCGCGGGCGCGCCGCGCGCCCTGCACGCCGGCGACGAAACGGGTCTCGAGCGGCTGGCCTCGATCGTGCACGACAAGGCCGGGGTCTCGTGAGCTTTGCCGCCGGTTCCGTGGCGCTCGTGACGGGCGCGAGCCGCGGGATCGGCCGTGCGATCGCCGTCGACCTCGCGCGCCACGGCGCGGACGTCGCCATCGTCGGCCGGGATCGCGACGCGCTCGCGACGACGGCGGGCGAAGCGCGAGCCGCGCGGCCGGATACGCGCGTGGTCTCGATCGCAGCCGACGTGGCCGACCCGAGCGCCGTCGAGAGCTTCGTCGCACAGACGCAGAAGGAGCTCGGCCGCATCGACTTCGCGATCGCGAACGCCGGTCAAGCGGTCGATGGGTTGATCGTCCGGGCGAAAGCGGCGGATATCGACGCGATGCTCGACGTCAACCTCAAATCGGCGTTCTACTTGGTCGCGGCGGTCACGCGCCCGATGATGAAGCAGCGCGCGGGCTCGATCGTCCTCGTGTCGAGCATCGTGGGCATTGCGGGCAACGCGGGGCAGGCGGCGTACGCGGCCGCCAAGGCCGGCTTACTCGGCCTCGCAAAGTCGGTAGCAAAGGAATTGGGCTCGCGGAACGTAAGAGTCAACGCCGTCGCGCCGGGTCTAATCGAAACCGCGATGACGGAGTCGATGCCGGAGCAAGCTCGCGCCCACTACCTCGCCACGATTCCGCTCGGCCGGGCGGGGAACCCCCAAGACGTGAGCGGGGTAGTTACGTTTTTATGCTCGGATGCCGCCCGCTACGTGACCGGTCAAACGATCGTGGTCGACGGCGGCTTTTTGATGTAAGGTCGCGCTTCGCGCGAACGATAGGGAGAACATGGCATCAACAGATACTTTCGAACGAGTCAAGAAAATCATCGTCGAGCAACTCGGCGTCGAGGAGAACGAAGTCACGCAGGAAGCGTCGATCACGGACGATCTCGGCGCCGATTCGCTCGATCAGGTGGAACTCGTCATGGCGTTCGAAACGGAGTTCGGCATCGACATCCCCGATGAAGAGGCCGAACAGATCAATACGGTCGGCGATGCGGTCAAGAAGATCGACGATTCGCAGGCCGCCAAATCGTCGTAACGGAGCGCAAGGGCCCGCGTGCTTGAAGCGTTAGGCGAGCGCCTCGGAGCGATCTTCCAACGGCTTGGAAGTCGCGGCCGGTTAACGGAAGCGGACGTCAACGACGTCGCGCGAGAAGTTCGCGTCGCGCTCCTCGAGGCCGACGTCAATCTCTCCGTCGCCAAAGAGTTCGTAAACGCGGTCAAAGAGAAAGCGGTCGGCGCGGACGTACTCGCGTCGCTGACGCCCGCGCAGTCGGTCATCAAGATCGTCCACGACGAACTGGTCGCGCTGATGGGCGGCGCGCAGGCGCGGCTGCTCTTCAGCGACGCGCCGCCGACCGTGATCGTGCTCGTGGGCTTACAGGGGTCCGGCAAGACCACCCACGCCGGAAAACTGGCGCTGCGGCTCAAGGAGCAGGGGCGCCGTTCGCTGCTGGTGGCGGCGGACGTGTACCGGCCCGCGGCGATCGCGCAGCTGCAGACGCTCGGCAAGCAGATCGATCTGCCGGTCTACAGCGAGACCTCGAACGATCCGGTCGCGATCGCAAAGCACGGCGTCGACGAAGCCAAACGGCTCGGTATTCCCACCGTCATCATCGACACGGCCGGGCGGCTCCAAATCGACGAAGCGTTGATGACGGAACTCGAGCGCATCAAGGCGGAGACGAGACCCCGCGAGATCCTCTTCGTGGCAGACGCCATGACCGGGCAGGAAGCCACGACCGTCGCCAAAGGCTTCAACGACCGGCTCGGCATCACGGGCATCATCCTCACGAAGATGGACGGCGACGCGCGCGGCGGCGCCGCACTTTCGATTTACCGGATTACGGGCGCGCCCATCAAGTTCGTGGGCGTCGGCGAGAAGCTCTCGACGATGGAACCGTTCTATCCCGATCGGCTCGCATCGCGCATTCTCGGCATGGGCGACGTGCTCACGCTGATCGAAAAGACGCAGAGCATCTATTCGGTCGAGCAGGCGAAAGAGCTCGAGCAGAAATTTCGCAAGAACGAATTTACGCTCGACGATTTTCTCGCCCAGCTGCGTCAGGTTCGCAAGATGGGTTCGATGACCGACATTCTCAAGATGATTCCCGGCATGTCGAAGGCGCTCCCTAAGGAATTCGAGATCCCCGAGAAAGACATCAATCGCGTCGAAGCGATCATCTGCTCGATGACGTTCCAGGAACGGCGCCGGCCCGAGGTCCTCAACGCCTCGCGCCGCCGCCGGATCGCCCTCGGCAGCGGGACGCAGGTCGCCGACGTCAATCGACTGGTCAAACAATTCGAACAGTCGCGGCAGATGATGAAGCAGATGGGCGGCGGGAAACGGCCGAAGCTGCCGTCGCTTCCGGGACTCCGCGGCGGACGTTAAGCGTCTAACGATTTCCCACGCGCCGGGCGCGATGGGCCACTCAGCAAACACGAAAGAGCACGATCCAACATGGTCAAGATCCGCCTGCGCCGCATGGGCGCGAAAAAACAACCCACCTATCGCTTCGTCGTCACGGACGCGCGCTCGCCGCGCGACGGCCGTTTCATCGAGATCCTCGGTCACTACAATCCGCGCACCGAGCCCAAGACGGTCGTCATCAACGAAGATAAGGTCAAGGAATGGCTCGCCAAGGGCGCGCAACCGTCCGATCCCGTTCGCCGGCTGCTCGCAGAGCGCGGGCTCGTCGAGCGCGGGTTCGTGCCGGAGACCAAACGCAAAGCGAAATCCGATAAGAGCGAGGGTTAATCCGTGAGCGCGTTCGACGACGAATTCGGCCTTTTCGGCGATGAGATCGTCGAGGATGAAGAGCGAAAGTCGACGCTTGGCGCGCGCACGATCTCGTCGGGCGAGACGATCATCGACGAGATCGAACCCGAAGACGAGCGGCCCGCCCGGCGCCGCATGCGTTCGGGCCCGCCGGAAAAACGCGAATTCACGCCGATTCCCGGCGCCGAAGGCACGGGCCAGTGGCCGCGCCGGCGCCGCGAGCCCGTCAAACGCGATCCGTTGCCCGACGATGTCGCGCACCCGCGCGCCGTCGAGTTGTTGACGTTTCTCGCAAAGCGGCTCGTCAGTAAACCCGATGCCGTCGTCGTCGACCTCATTCCCGACGCGCGCGGTGCGGTACTCGAACTCGAGGTGGACCCGGACGACCTCGGCAAAGTGATCGGCCGGGGCGGCCGCGTCGCGCAAGCTTTGCGCACGATCGTGCGGGCGGGAGCGGAAGGCCGGGTCACGGTCGATATCGTCGATTCCGACGAAGACGACGAGGACGACGACGAACTCGACGACGCTCCCGAAGCTACGTCAGCGCACGACCCGTCCGGGGCCGAATAAGCGACGTTCGAGCGCATCGCGATCCCCTTCGCCGCCGTCGGCGTCCTCGATCTCATCTCGAAGCGCGCGGTCGCGGCGTCGTTCGTTCCCGGCGAACGGCGGGCGATCGTGCCGCACGTTCTGGATCTCACGTACGTCGAGAACGCGTACGGCGCGATGGGACTTTTCGGCAGCCGGCCGGCGGTGCTGGTAACGCTCGCCGTCGTCGTCCTCGCGATCCTATGGTTCGCACTACGCGGGGCGATGCGCGGCTCGCCGCTCACCCAAATCGGCTTCGGCGCGATCGCGGGCGGCGCGACGGGGAACGTGATCGACCGGCTCGTGCACGGGTACGTGATCGATTTCATCGCGCTGCCGCACTTCTACGTCTTCAATTTGGCGGACGCGTCGATTACGGCGGGGCTCGCCCTCATTGCGGCGTCGTCGCTCGGGCCGGCGCGGGCACCCGCCCCAAGATGACCCGCGTCGTGGTCGGAAAACTCGTCGGCATCTTCGGCGTTCGCGGCGAGATCAAGTGCCGCCCGACGGCGCTCGGTGCCGACGCGTTCGCGGCCGGCCGCGATTTTGCGCTCGGGCCGGATGCACACGCGCGCACGGTGCGCTGCACGCGGGCGCGACGGCATCACGAACGCCTGCTCCTCGCCTTCGAGGGCATTGCGACGCCCGAAGAGGCGCGCGGGCTCGTCGGCGCCGAGCTCTACGCGGAAGCGACGGCCGTCGAGCTCGGGCCGGGCGAGTACCTCGACGCGGATCTGGTCGGCCTGCGCCTCGTGGATCAGACGGGCAACGAACTCGCGCGCGTGGTCGACGTCCAGCATTTCCCGGCGCAAGATTGTCTGGTCGTGGAACCGGGACGCGCGCTCGTTCCGCTCGTGAAGGCGTTCATTCGTTCGATCGACGTGGCCGCGGGGACGATCGTGGTCGCGTTGCCCGAAGGCTTATTGTAGCGCGGTCGTCTTGAGAAAGGCGTCGATCGTTTTGGCGGCGGCGCGATCGATCGCTCTTTGATTGCTATCGCGACGTCCCACCTGTTCGGAATCGCCGTGCGCGCCGAGCGGCTTGCCCGAGCAGTCGTAGGCCTTCACGTCGAGCGTCACGGCCGCCGGAGCCGCCGCGACGCCCAGCGTCGCGACGTAGATCGCGCGCGCACCCGCATTGGCCTTGCACAGATCGGCGGCGTGAGTCACCGCGTCCTGCGCGCCGATGGCGAGGGCGCCCGCGCCGGTCGCGCCCGCCCGGCGCAGCGCGGCCACGAGCGAATTCGCCGCGTACGAGTTGAGCGCCGGGTCGCCTGCGCCCGTGACGCTCGCAACGAGCGCGACGGCGGGCGCTGCAATGGGGCGCGGCGTGATCGCGACCGCCACCGCCGCAGCGACCGCGGCCGGCGAGCCCGACGGGGCGGGAGACGGCGACGCGTCGCGATGGTGTCGTCCGAGCGCCTTCGTGAGGTTCACGCCGGCCGCGTCGCGGGTCACGGGCTCGGGGGTCGCTGCCGGCGGAGCCTGCGCGGTGATCGCCGAGAAGCTGCGCTCGGCGTGCGCCAAGATTCCCGTACGGAGCGGATCGGCCTGGCCGAGCGCGTCGCCGTACGTGCGCACCGTGACGGTACTGCTCCACACGACCGTGCCGCCGTAGATCGAAACGACCTGGGTGACGAGCGAAATTTCAGACCCGATCGGCGTGAGGAAGCCCGTCACGTAGTAGTCGGCGTTCTGCTTCTCGGCGGCCGTCAGGTAGTCGGCGCGCGTGGTTCCCGGCGTGAAGGGCTTGACGACGATCCCGCCGAGTTCCGCGAGCCGATTCGAGAGCAAGAGCGCGATGTTGCTCCCCGTCTGCACCGCACCCGCCGACGTATCGCCCGCAACCGTGAACGGATACACGACGACTACGGGGGGCGGAAACACGTTATCGGCTGTGGCTCGACCGATGGTCGCGAGCGCGATTGCGAAGCAGATCGCCACGAGCGCGAGCGCGCGAAGCGCGAAACGTGAAACGGCCGGACGGAGCGTTACCAGATGCACCACAGGTGGACGATTCGCCGCCGGAGCGGAGGTTCCGGGCCGATACGCCTTGGATACGAACGCAATGCTCGCGTGCCCCCTCGTCACCGTCGTCATCGACGGACGTCGCGTGGACGCCTCGGAGGGTGCCCGCCTCGATCGCGGCGTCGTCGTCGCGCCGCTCGATCCGTTCGTTCGCGACGTGGCGGAACGCATAACGGACGACGGACCCGCGGGTCTCGGCCGCGGCTATACCATCGTGCGCGGTTCGCGGAGCGTTTCGGTTTGGATCGCGGGCCCGGCGGCGCGCGACGACGTGACGTCGAAGACGACCGTCGTTCCGCTCGCCGCGATCGCGCGCGCACTCGGCGCATCGGTCGACTACGATGCCCGCTCGCGCACGATCGTCATCGTGACGACGCCGGAACCGCTCGTGACGATGACGCCGTTTGCGACCTACGCTCCGCCGCCCGGACCGCACGTGACGTTCGCTCCCAAGGAAACGCCGTCGCCCGTTCCGACCGTCACCGGCATCCCGCATCCGCGCCGAACGCCGATCGTCGTTAGGAGTTAAGTGGAGCGCGAAGCGTGAACGTGCCCGCCATGCAGCGCGCACTTCCCGTTCCCGGTCCGCTGCGGCGCCTGTCGTTTGGTTTATCTGACGCAGTCGTTTTTCTCGGCGCGCTCGCGCTCTTGGCACTCCTTGCCAAGGTCGGCTCGGGTGCGTTCGTTTCGTTCGTGCCGCCGCAGACGCTCCCGTCGGTCAGCCTGGCCCCAAGCAATCTCCCGTATTACGCGAGCCGTTCGCTCCTGCGCATGTTCGTCGCGCTCGCGGCTTCCTTCGCGTTCACGTTCGCCTACGGCTATGCGGCAGCGCGAAGCCGGTACGCGGAACGCGTTCTCGTGCCGCTCCTGGACATCTTGCAATCGGTTCCCGTCCTAGGCTTCCTATCGATCACGGTCACGGGCTTCATCGCCCTCTTTCCCGGCAGCCTCCTCGGGCTCGAGGCCGCATCGATCTTTGCCATCTTCACGTCGCAAGCTTGGAACATGGCGTTCTCGTTCTATCAATCGCTGCGCACGCTCCCGGCCGATCTCACCGAGGCGACCGAGGCCTACGGTCTCTCGCGTTGGGAGCGCTTCACGAAGCTCGAGGTGCCGGCGGCCGCAATCGGACTCGTTTGGAACGCCATGATGAGCTTCGGGGGCGGCTGGTTCTTCCTCGCGGCGAGCGAAGCGATCAGCGTACTCAATCACTCGTACACGTTGCCCGGCATCGGCTCGTACGTTGCCGCCGCCGTTACCGCGCGCGACCTGCCGGCGCTGGGCTGGGCCGTGCTGACGATGGCCGTCATGATCGCGCTCGTCGACCAACTCTTTTGGCGCCCCCTCGTCGCGTGGTCGGATCGTTTTCGGCTCGAGCAGAGCGCGTCGGCCGACGCACCGCAGTCGTGGGTGTACGACATCATTCGAACCTCGCAGGCCAAGCGTGTGATCGCCGTCGTCTGGACGCCGCTCGGCGATTGGACGAGCCGGCGACTTGCGTCGCTCACGCGCGTGCGTTCGCGGCGGAACGCCGGGGTGGCGCCCGCGTGGGTGGAACGCGCGTACACGCTCGTGCTCGCGGTTGCGGTCGTCGTGTTGCTCGTCGCCGGCGCGCGCTTCGTCCTCGCATCGGTCGGCATCGCAGAGGTCGGAAAAGTGGCGTTGCTCGGATTCTACACGCTGCTACGCGTGATGGTACTCCTCGCGTTCGCGACGCTGGTCTGGACTCCGATCGGCGTCGCGATCGGGTTCAATCCGAAACTCGCGCGCATCCTTCAGCCGGTCGCACTTTTCCTCGCATCGTTTCCGGCAAATTTCGTCTTTCCGTTCGCGACCCTCGCGTTCATCAAGTTGCACGTGTCGCTCGATTATGGGAGCGTTCTCTTGATGGCGCTCGGCTCGCAGTGGTACATCCTGTTCAATTCGATCGCCGGCGCTCAAAGTATTCCGACGGACCTGCGCGAGATGGCCGCGGATTGCAATTTGCGCGGGTGGAATCGCTGGCGGCGTCTGATCGTCCCCGGGATTTTTTCGTCGTGGGTCACGGGCGGCATCACCGCGAGCGGCGGCGCGTGGAACGCGAGCATCGTCTCGGAAATCGTCATGTGGGGTTCCTCGACGCTGACGGCCGCCGGTCTCGGCGCGTACATCGCCGAACAGACGACCAAAGGCGATTGGCCGCGCATCACGCTCGGCGTGGCGACGATGAGCCTCTACGTCGTGCTCGTCAATCGCGTTTTGTGGCGGCGACTCTACGCGCTCGCCGAACGCAAGTTCCGCTTGTAGAAGGAGGCCCTCGCCCGTGAAAGAGTTACTCGTCGTCAACGACGTGTTTAAGGCGTTTCCGCTTCCCGAGGGGAAGGGCGAGTTCACGGTGCTCGACGGCATCGACGTCCGCGTCGACGAGGGCGAGGTGGTCGCGCTCTTGGGACGTAGCGGTAGCGGTAAGAGCACGCTCTTGCGCATCATGGCGGGCTTGATTCCGCCTTCGAGCGGGTCGGTCAGCAGTAGCGGTAGGCCGGTCGACGGGCCGAATCCCGACGTGACGATGGTCTTTCAATCGTTCGCGCTCTTGCCGTGGCTCACCGTAATCGAAAACGTCGAATTGGGTTTGGAAGCGCGCGGCGTCGGACGCCTCGAACGCACCAAGCGCGCGCTCAAGGCAATCGACCTCGTCGGGCTCGACGGCTTCGAGAGCGCCTACCCGAAAGAGCTTTCGGGTGGCATGAAACAGCGCGTGGGCTTCGCGCGAGCGCTGGTCGTCGAACCCAAGGTGCTGTTCATGGACGAGCCGTTTTCGGCGCTCGACGTGCTGACCGCCGAAAATCTACGCGGCGAGATCGACGACCTTTGGAACGCCGGCACGTTTCCCGCCAAAAGCATCCTCATCGTCACGCACAACATCGAAGAGGCCGTGTTCTTGGCGGATCGGGTCGTCGTCCTCGGCTCGAATCCGGGGCACGTGCGGGGTGACGTCAACGTCGATCTGGCGCGTCCGCATAACCGTAACGACGCGCGCTTCAAAGCGCTCACCGAATACCTCTACGGCGTGATGACCAACCCCGCGCTCAAAGTGGAATCGACGAAGACCGCTACGACCGTTCATGCCGAATCCTCCGCCGCTGTGGCGAGGTCCCCGCTCGCGCGGCCGCTTCCCCACGTGCGCGTCGGCACGATCAGCGGTCTGGTCGAATTGATCGTGGACATGGGCACGAATCAGGAGGTGCCGCGGCTCGCCGAACGGCTCGCGCTGCCCGTCGACGATTTCCTGACGATTCTCGATGCGGCCGTGTTGCTGGGCTTTGCCGCGGTCCGGGAGAATTGCGTCGACGTGACGCCGATCGGCCGCGATTTCGCCACGACGACGATCCTGCGCTCGAAGGATCTCTTTCGGCAACAGGTGCTCGCGAACGTACCGATCGTGGCGACGATTACGAAGACCCTCGCGGAAAAAGAGAACAAGTCGATGCGCGCGGATTTCTTTCTCGATCTCCTCGACGAATATTATCCCGCCGCGGAGGCGCAACTCCAATTCACGACCGCCGTCGAATGGGGACGCTATGCGGAACTCTTCGAATACGATGCCGCCGAAGCCCGGCTGACGCTCGGCGAGGCGGCGGGAACCGTGGTCGGCTGACTGTCGATTTCGGCCGCCTTCGTTCGACGGGAAGGTAAGACACACCCGACAAGGAGAGGCCCATGCGATTTCTCGTCATGGTCAAGGCGAACACAGAATGGAATGGCGAACTGCCGAGCGCAGAGATGGGGGCGTTTAACGAAACGCTGATCCGGGACGGGGTCCTGCTCGCCGCCGAGGGGCTCCAACCCAGTTCCAAGGGCGCGCGGATCAGCTACGCGGGTCCGCGCCCCGTCGTCATCGACGGTCCGTTCACCGAAACGAAGGAACTGATCGCCGGTTTCTGGATCCTGCAAGCGTCTTCTAAGGAAGAGGTCATCGAGCGCCTATCGCACTGTCCCTTCGAACGCGGAGAATCGATCGAGATCCGGCAGATTTTCGAGGCCGAAGACTTTGCCGGGGTCGATGAAGCCACCGTGAACCGCTTGACCCGCGTGCGCGAACTGCATGACGTCTCGGAGACGCCGAACGCGAAGCCGTAACGACCTCCGGATGGCCGCGGAAACGACGCGGCAGGGCGACGTTTGGCTTCTCGCGCTCGTGTCGCGCGAACGCCGCGCAAGAAACCAGGTAAGGCGGCTCCGGGCTCGTGTCCGCTGAGTTTGGCCTAGCTCCGAGCTCGCTGCTTGAAGAACGTTAGCGCCACAATCGCGAGCGAACCGCCAAGATCGAGCAAGACGTTGGCGATCACGTGAAGCAAGGTCTTGAAAGCCGTCGGTGAACCAAGATGGTCCACCGTCCGGATGAATAGCGTGAAACTCAACCCGGTATCACCCAAGTGAGCGACGAAGATCTCATTTCGCCTAGGAGCACTTTCCGACGTAGCCGCACTGCTGCAGGCATTGGATGCACCCGCCTTGCGAGATGAGGTTGCCGCCGCATTTCGGGCACATCCCGACGCCGGTCATCATTGCCTTGCGTACCTTCGGCGACGGAAGCTCCGTCATCGTTTTGCGTGATGGGACATGGTTCCCGTTGCCGTTGCCGTTCGTTGCGGGATGTGCGATCAGATCGATCGAGAGCTGGTTCGCATCGATCTCGGCGCGTTCTTCGGGAGAGCGCGTCACGCGCGGCTCCGCGACGGCGACGACGTCCGCTTCGCCGCGCGGGTTGACGTCGGCGATCGGGAGCGCGAGTGCGAGTGCCTTGGCGAGACCCTGCGAGATGCCGTCGGCGCACGAGAGCGTCGTCGGACCGTTCGCGTCGCGCATCTTGGGATTCGGGCACCGCATGCCTTCGAGCTTTTCGATGAACTTTTGCGGATCGGCGCCGTAGCGCAGGCCGACCGACATCGTCACGCCGAGCGCTTCGAGGTACGACTGCTGGCACGAGCCGCTCTTCCCAAGTTTGAAGAAGACTTCGAACGGCCGGCCGCTCTCATCTTCGTTGAGCGTGATGTAGAGCGGACCGCAGCCCACGTTCGCCTGGACCGTCCGGCCCTGCATGACCGGCGGCCGCTGGCGGTACGAGATGGGCTTCGTCGCAATGCGTAGCTCGTCGAGCTGCGCCCGCTGATTCTCGACCTTGCCCATCAGTTTCGTGACCGTGCCGGCGCAGGCCGCGTTCGTCGCTCGCAGTTCGGCGTTTTCCGCCTGCAGCGTTTCGACTTTCGCGATCAAGCCCGCGATCGTCGCTTTGATCGATGCTTCGTCCATACTCATACCTCGAGCAGCGCGTTCGCTTTGGCGAGCAGCGCCGCGATATCCGGTTCGACACTTGTACCCGGTTGTGCGGCCGTCGTCACGGCCGGCGCCGCAGCTGCCGAGGCGGCGACGTCCCGGTTGCCGCCCGCCAAGTCGTTATCTTTCGAGAACGTGACCACTTGTTCCGTACGCGAGCCGTCGCGGTAATACGTGAAGCCTTTGCAGCCGGCTTCGTAGGCGCGGAAGATCGCACGCGAGACGTTTTCGCGCGTGTCGTCATTCGGCGCATTGATCGTCTTGCTGACAGCATTGCAAGTATTCTTCTGAAACGCCGCGAGCATGTCGATATGCTGATCGACCGTCACGTCGGCGGAGGTCGTGAAGACGTCCTGCCAATGCTTCGGGACTTCAGCAATGCCTTTGAGCGAGCCGCGGTTCTCTTCGATCTTGCCAAGCAATTTGTCGGAGAAGAAGCCCTCACGCTTGGCGATCTCCTCGAACAGCGGCACCACGTAGTAGAGATGTTGCGGACGGCCTTCGGCGTCTTTCATCACGTGCTTCGTGTACGCCATGCCGAAGTAGGGCTCGCAGCCGAACGCGCAACCGGCGATCATCGAGATGGTACCGGTCGGCGCGATCGAGAGGAGCGCGGCGTTGCGGCGCGGGCGCGGATCGTTCGCCCAAATCGAGAGGTGCTTGTTCGGAAAATCGCCGCGTTCGCGCGCGAGCGTTTCGCTCGTGTCTTCCGCGCGGTGCTGGATGTGCGCCATCAGCTTGCCGGCGAACGCGATCGCTTCGGGCGAACCGTACGGGATCTCCAAGCGGATCAACAGTTCCGCGAAGCCCATGATGCCGAGGCCCACGCGCCGGTTGTTCGTGACCATCTCTTCGATCTCGTGAATCGGATAGAGATTCGCGTCGATTACGTTATCGAGGAAACGCAGCGCCAGTGCCGTCGTCTGCGAAAGCCGCTCCCAATCGACGTCCTTCGCGCGCTCGTCATAAAAGTTACCGACGTTAATCGAACCTAAATTGCACGAATCGTATCCGTGCAAAAACTGCTCGCCGCACTGCAAATTACAGATATATGCGAATTGCAGCTTTCCGTTTCGCGTTTTCGACTCGAAGCCACCGACGAAGAAATTGTGGAAGTCGTCAACGGTCCCGTTATACACATCCTCGTAGCCGTCAAACTCGACAGAGACGACGCGATGGTTGAACGTCGACGCCGCGTCTTTGAGATCGGCGTACGATCGAAACGGGCTGCTCGCGCGCGAGATCTCAGCCGAGATGCCGCGTTCGGCGCAGCGGCGCTGCCAGTCGCGCTTGAAAACGATTTGTTGTTGCGTCTTGAGTTCTGTGTAGACATCGAGTTGCGTTTCGCGTAAGCGAGCCGCATTCCGATCGAGCGTCGTGCGACGCGAAGCGTGACGTTTTGCGATCACTTCGGGGCGCTTGTTTGCCGCCACCGTCCCGCAGATGCGCGAACAGAAGGCAATCTCGCGAGAGACATACGGAAGATCGAACCGATCGCCGCAGCCTTCGCAGCGCTTCGCAATGAAAAGATCCCTGCCCGCGATTCGGGCATCGTAACCGGCATCGAGCGCTTCTCGATAGTGGCGCGCGACCCGCGGGTCCGCATCCACGTGATCGTACCCGAGCTCGAGCGCCGCCCACTTCGCGAGCCCCTTGACGCTGCCGTTCAGGTGATTCGCGCGCCAGCCGCTGAACTGAGCCGGTAGACCCATAGCGGTCGCGTACTCCTCCCACTCGACACTGCTGAATCGCCGGTCGTGGCTCGCTGTGAGTTCGAGCGCCGCCTCGCGCAGTCGCTCATTGGAAACGCCACCGAAACGCGGGTTGCCTGCGCCGGAATTCGCGATGCGATGTTTTTCGGCGTACGCGGCGAGACGTTCGGCGGACCACTCGGTCTTAAAGCGACGCATCGGGTTCGCGTCACCCATCATCGCGTCTCCATGAAGACGATCGTGATCGGCTTTCGACATGATCGCGAGATTCTCTGGCCGGTTATTCGACGCGTCGAAATCCCGGTGGTGGACGACGAAACCGGCCGGCACGCGCGTGGCATAGAAATGCTCCGCGATGTAGCGATGCTCCAGCCGACTCTCGGCCTTCCCGTTGTTGATCCACCAATAGTCTTGGGAGCGCGAGTTCGCGTTCGGAAAGATGTCTTTGATCGACGCTTTGAATCGCGTGAGGATCTTGAGGCTATCGCCCGCTTTGAGATCCTTCAGTTCGCGATACGTGCCGTCACGCAGGCGAAATTTGTGGTTTTCCGTCGCGCGAATCGTGGAACCGTCGTCGAGAACGAGCTTGAGAACGGCTTTCTTTCGCCCCGTGACGCGTGGCCGGCGCATCGTGCGGACGGCGATCGACCCGCGGTCGTCATAGCAGAAGACCGGCACGTCCTTCCCGGACGCCGCGAGTTCGCCGATCGGGACGTGTCCGCGACCGTCGGCAACGGCGACGAGCGTATCTGCGGTGAGGCACGGATTGGTCGCCGAGATCGGGCCGAGGCCCGGAAGCGGGTTGACGTCGGGGTGATCGAGGAACAGCACGCCGGGTTCGCCGTTTTGCCACGCGCCCGCGACGATCGCGTCCCAAATCTCACGCGCCTTCACGGTCCGCACGACCTCGTGCGTGCGCGGGTCGACCAGGTCGAAGTTGTCGTCGGCCTTGACGGCGTCCATGAAGTCGTCGGTCACGCCGATCGAAATGTTGAAGTTGTTGATCTGCGTCTGGAGCAGCTCTTGCTTCATCAGCGCGAGTTGCGCGTCGGAATAGTGGCCCGAATCGCTCAGGCGGTTCCAGAGTGCGCGATTCTCCGCGTCGAGATCTTTCTTGCAATTGATGAACTGGAAGATATCGGGATGGTTGACGCGCAACACGCCCATGTTGGCGCCGCGGCGCACGCCGCCTTGTTTGATCGAGTCGGTCGCCGCATTGAAGACCTTCATGAACGACACCGGGCCCGATGCGTCCTTACCCGTCGACACGACGTCGGCGCCGTTGTGCCGCAGTTCGGAGAACGCCATCCCCGTGCCGCCGCCGGCTTTCTGCACGAGCGCCATCGCTTTGATGTTATAGAAGATGCCTTCGATCGAGTCCGGCACGGGCAACACGAAACACGCCGAGAGCATCGAGAGCGGCCGGCCGGCGTTCACGAGGCACGGCGTGTTCGGCAAGAAGTCGCGGCGCGACATCATGTCGTAGAACGCGTGACTCACGCCGTCGACGACGGCGTCCGCGTCCCGGCCGAGCTTTGCCGCGTACGGGCGCTCGGGTTTCGCGATGGAGGAGGCGACGCGCCACAGGAATTCTTTTGGCGTCTCGATCGTGCCGTCGGCCTTCTTCGCGAAATACCGTTCCTTCAGCACGCGCATCGCATTGGCGTCGAAGGCCGGTTCGGCGAGGCCGGCCGGCATCGGAGCGGGAAAATCGGAAGGGTCGGGCATTCGGGAAACCTCCAAGCGGAGCGCGAAAATTCGGAGAACAGCGATCGAACACCTGTTCGTAAAGCCAGGTGACAGCGATGCTCAGTACGTCATATAGTACACCCGGAAAGCTCCAGATACAAGATGTAGTATCCGCCTCCTTGCGAAGAACGGGCCGTCCGCGGTGGACAAACGTCGAAATCTGTGGATGCCGCGGTGGACGGCCGGAGGACGCGGTGAGTTGCCTGTGGGGCGTTCCGAGGATAGCGGGGAACGGGCGCGCAATGTCGGCCGTCGTGTTTCGCCCCGATGCGTACGCCCGGCGTTTGAGCGAGGTGTCGCTCGACGGACTGCGCGCCGGCGGCTTTCGCGGGATCATCATCGACCTCGACAACACGCTGGTCGGCTACGGCCAAGACCATCTCGCCCCCGCGGATGCGGCGTGGGTGGCCGCGGCGCTGGCCCGCGGTTTCGGCGTGTGCCTGGTGTCGAATAACTTCAACGGGCGCGTGACGCGGGTCGGCGCAGAGCTCGGCGTGCCTGCGATTTCGAGCGCGCTCAAACCGCTGCCGCGCGGATTCGCCCGCGCGCTACGGACCCTCGGAACGCCGCGCGAGCACACCGTCGTCGTCGGCGATCAACTCTTCACGGACGTCCTCGGCGCGAAGCTGCTCGGCCTGCACACGATCTTGACGGAACCGATCGTAGCGAACGATTGGCTCGGCACGCGCATCCTGCGCATGCTCGAGCGCGTCCTCTTGGGACGCCGCCCGTCGTGAACCCGCAGGCAACCGAAGTTTTCAAGCTCGCCGTCATCGGCGATCCGGTCGCGCACAGCGCGAGTCCGCGGCTGCATCGCGCGTTTCTCGCCGCCGCCGGCCTGACCGGAACGTACGAGGCGATCCGCGTCGCGGCGGGCGACGGCGCGACGGCGATCGCCGGCCTGCGCGCCGCGGGCTACACGGGCCTCAACGTCACGACGCCGCTCAAAGAAGAGGCCTTCGCGACGTCGGAAGAGCGCGACGCGGCTGCGCTCGCTGCGGGTTCGGTCAACACGCTCGTGTTCGGCGCCCGAATACGTGGCTACAACACGGACGGCGCCGGCGCCGTCGGCGCGCTGGCCGCACGCGGGCTCGTCGATTTGTCCGGCCGGCGCGTCCTCGTGCTCGGCGCGGGGCCGACCGCACGGTCCTGCGTCGCGTCGTTCGTCGCGCGCGGGGCGCTGACGTTCCTCTGGAACCGGACCGCAGCCAAAGCCGCCGGTATCGCGGAGGCACTCGGCGCGCGCATCTGGGCGACGGACGGCGCGGCGCCGGACGCGGTCCTCGCCGCGCTACCCCCGAACGCGCTCCCGAACGATCCGGCCCTCGTCAAAACGCTGCTCGCCACGCCGATCGTCATCGACGCGAATTACGGCGACCGCGCGACGCTCGGCCTGCACCTCGCGCGCGACGTGACCGACGGCAGCGAGATGCTGCGCGCGAGCGCTCGCGCCTCGTTCGATCTCTTCACATCTTGTGCGCGATCGAGAGCGTGATCGTGCGCGGCGCGAGCGGAATCGCGTTCGTGGAGATCACGTCGGAGAGACCGCCGTATGCGATCCCCGCGCCGATGCGCTGCTGCTTGAAGTCGTAGACGTCGGTGAGATTCGTTCCGTATAGGCCGATGTCGAGATGATGCAGATGGAGCGTCGCCCCGGCACGTAGCGTCGCGTACGGCCCGAGGTTCGTTTCGTTGTAGGCGCCTTCGTAGAGCATTCCGGCGTAGTACGCGAGTCCGAAACCCGGGTCGTGTTCGTAGTCCAGCGTGATCTTGTGGAGGGGAACGCCGAGCGACTGTTCGCCGGCGACGACGTCGTCGAGCGCCGCAGCGGGCGCCGACTGCGTGTAGACGCTGTCGATGTCGTACCCGAGGTGGAGCGAGTTGCGGCGATCGAGCGGGAGGTCCGCCCGCAGTTCGATGCCTTGATAGACCTCTTGCGTGACGTTGACGGGATAGCTCAAACAGGGTGGGTCGTTTCCGTAATCAACCCCCGGGGTGCAGGGCGTCGGCGAATAGTACGTCGCCACGCCGTTGTGAAGGTCGGTCCGATAGGCGTCGCCCGCGAGGAGCACGCTCGTCCCGCCGACCGGGAAGCGATGCTCGAAGCCGAGATCGTACGAGGTGGCTCGCTCCGCGGTCGCATGCGGATTGCCGATGCTGACGTAACCGTCGACCGGTGCCGGCAACACCGGCGGCACGATGAACGTCGGCAGTTGCGGCGACTGAAAGGTCGAGCCGACGGAAAAGCGCAGCGCCGTTTCCGCCTTCGGCGTCCACACGAATCCGAAACGCGGATCGATGCTGTGGCCGAAGGTACTGTAGTCGCTGTCGTACGCGGCGAAGCTGTAGTGCAGATGCGAAGTCGGATCGGCGGAATAGCGCAGTCCGAGCGAACGTTGCGTCTGGGCGAGAAACTGCTGCGACGTGCTGCTGCCGGCCGGCACCGTGTCGTCGTCGAACGGCGAACGGGTCGCCGCGCCGAGCGACGCGACATCGTCGGCGATCCGAACCGCGGTCGGCGCGGGAGCGACGAGATACGCGTCCGCATAGACGACGCCCGGGATGAAGTCCGTCCGGAGGTTCTCATCCGTGAGCGCAAAGCGCGCGGAGAGTTCGCCGCGCGGGAGCTGGTGATCGATCTCGAGGGTATCGTCGGCGATCAGGTCGCGATCGTTGTAGAGATAAGGCGACGTGCCGGAGCCGGGCCCGTTCACCGTTTGATCGGCGACGCTCGTCTGATGCCGGAAGAGAGCGGTCGTCTCGTAGACGCCGGCGGAGTTCTCACGGCCGAGCGGCACCTGCGCGTCGAGATCGTACGCCGCATTGTGCGAGAGGATCGTCGAACCCGAAAAATTCGCGTAAGCGGACGAACCGCCGGGGCCGGCGCCGGCCTCGACCGATGAGAGCGTCGACGAGACGTCGCGATACACGGCTTGGTCGCGCAGCGACACGCCGACGAAGCCGGCACCGTTGAAGAGGGAATAACGCAGCTTTGCGATCGTCGACGTCGCGTCGAGCGAATCGCCGATCCCGGACGTGCCGGCGCCGCTCGTATTCGGATAGGCCGTCCCCTCCTGATCGCCTTCCGACGTCAGGCGATGCACGGAGAACGCGTAGCCGAGGCGGTCGACGGTTCCCGTCGCCTGCAGCGTCTCGCCGAACGTGCCGAACGTGCCGCCCGTAAAGCGTTCGAGGAAATGGGGCGTGCTCGTGGGTTCGAGCGTCCGGACGTTGAGCGCGCCGCCGAGGGTATTGGGCCCGAAGAGCGACGACGGTGCGATCCCGTACAGCACTTGCGTGCTCACGAGGTCCGCCGGGTCGAGCAGCGAGAGATCGAAATCGCCCGTGCTCCCGTTGTTGACTTGATGACCGTCGATGTCGACGAGGGTTTCGCTCGGATCCGGGCCGCGCAGCGACACCACTTCCGGAGCGTTGAGGCCGCCGCCGATGATCGGCACGACGGTCGTCGAGAGTTGATTCGCGAGAATGTCGCTGACGCGCGTTTCGCCCTGTTGCGCGTAGGGTTGCATCGAGATGTCCAACGTCGGCGCGGGTAGGGTCGAGATCGCCTGCGCGCCATTGGTGCGAACCGTACCGATCACGGTGAGCGACGACGCTTGCAGGCGCGGCAGCCGGAGTTCGATCGTCGTCTTCGCATCCGCGGCGATTTGCACGGTGCGCGCCGTGATCGGATTGTAGCCGGACGCGGTCACGGCCAGCGTGTACGTCCCAGCCGCCAAGGCCGGGAAGCTGAACGCTCCGCTGCGGTCGCTGCGGGAGCTCAGCGTCGGTCCGTTGCCGGCCAGCGTCACCTCGGCGCCGGCGATCGGCGCACCGTCCGTCGAGCTGACGGACCCGGCCGCCGAGGACGGCAGCGGGCCTGCCTGAGCGCCGCCAATAGCAAGTCCGAAAGCGAGTGCGATGAGCGGGATCCGGCCGAGCGACGCGGTCAGACGCGCAACGACAAGCCTGGGCAGCGACAAAAGTGTCTCCGTTCTTAGGTTAGCCTACTTATGCACTTTTGTATGCCTCAATTTAATCTCCTTGTCAAGTCTCCGTCACCCTGAGCCTGTCGAAGCCTACAGCTGCGAGCGTGGCGGTAGCCTGAGAACGGCGTCTTCGACCTCAGGGGTCAAGGCGGTCGACAGCATGAGCGTACGCGCCAGCCGTACGTCGCGATCGAGAATGTAGACGAAGGACGAGTGCGCATCCGGAACGCCGTGCGCATCGGGCTCGACATCGACGCGAAGACTGTGCATCAGTTGACGCACGTCCGACGGCCGGCCGCTCGCGAAACGCCACGCCTCGCGGGGGACGTCGAAGGCGCGCGCGAGGGCGGCCATAACGCGCGGGCTATCGTGATCCGGATCGAGGGTGACCGTAACGAAGCGAGCCGCAATGCGATCGTGGCGCAGCCGGGCGTAGGTTCGCGCGAACGCCGCATTCGCAATCGGACATGCATCCGTGCAGCGAGCCGCGACGAACGTGAGCACGACGGGCGTGCCGGCAAAGTCGTTGAGACGGAACGTTCGTCCGCCTTGATCGACCAGCGGGATCGCGCGCGGGTCCGCCCACGGCAAGGCCGCTGCCGGCGCGTACGACGCCAGCAGCAGCACGAGCGCCGGCAACCATGGGCGCGTCATGAGACGGCGCCGGCTAGTCGGAGACGAGGACGTCTCGCATCGCCGGAGAGACGCGGTAATGGAAGTAGCACCCGAAATAGTACGTGCCCTTCTTGCCGACGGTGAAGACGATCGACGTCTGCTTCGGATTGAGCGAGCCCGTGCTCCACGTCAGCGTACTATTGATGACCTTCCCGACTTGGTTGAGGCCGCTCGTATTGTCGAACGATGCGGGGAAGCCGTCCGAGCCGAGGCCGGACGCCGTATGCCGGGTCGTATCGTCGTTGTAAAACGAAACTTTCGAATTCGCCTTGACGGTGATCACCGCAGTCGCGCCCTTGGTCGGTGCGTAAAAGGCGACGGGACCGTACTTCGATTTCGGAAGCGCCTTGTGACCGAACCCGACGTAGATGACCTTCGCAACATCGCCCAGCACGGCCTCAGCGACGGCGTCGGGTTGTTCCGAGTTGGACAGAAACGCATTTGGAATCGCGTTGCCGGCCGGGGCCGCGCTTCCGCCGCCGCCGCATCCGGCCAGCATACAGATCGCGGCCGCGCCCAACGGCGCAAAGAACCAGTTTTTCATAGGTGTCATCCTTTTGCCGCCGAGATGCGGCGGATCGTCTCACGGTGATATGGAGAAAAACCCGGGGCTAAGACCGATGCGAGGAAACTTGCAAATCTGATCGGCGAGACGAACACCAAGGGCGACGTGCGTCGAAAACGTAACAAACCCGCGCTCGCCGGAGTTCGCTATTTTGGCGACTCGAACCTCCCCGACGCGCACACCGTCGCTACTTCAGCGACCCAAACGAGCGCCGGAAGGTCACGACGACCTGGAGCGGCGGTATACCGAATTGCGTCGTCGCGTACGGACCGGAAAAGCCGCCGTACGGTACGCCGGAATTCGTGTAATAGAACTGATCGTGCACGTTGAAGATGTTGTGCACGGCGAAGACCAGCGAGTCGCGACCATTCTGCGTTTGCGTCAGCAACGGGACGGCGACATTCGCGTTGAACACCGAGAAGCCGGGTTGGCCGAACTGGTTGTTGACCCCCGTGAAAAGCCACTGCAGCGACGCTTTCACTCCGGCACGGTTTTCGTACCGGCCGGCCGTGCCGAACGTGTGAATGGGAATTCCCTCGAGTTGCTCGCCGTTGACGATGTTCTGGAAATACGACTCCGTCAACGGATCGACGCCCGATGCTTTGGCCACCTCCGTGTTGTAGTTGCCGTCGACGAACACGTCGCGCGCGACCGGCAGGCTCGCACCGAGGTTGAACCCCTCGTAGCGAACGTTGCCGACGTTGACGGGCTGCTCGATGTAAAGGACGTCAATGCCGTCATCGAACTTCAGACCCGGGGGCGCGGGCACGATCGTATTGTAGATATGCCCGGTCACGTCCGTGCGGTAGAGATCGAACGAGACGCGGCCGAGGCCGAAAAGCGCGTGTTCGTATCCGCCGTCGAGGCCGAACGCCGACTCCGCGCGCAAGTTGCGATTGCCTTCCGTAGCGGCGCAGTCGAGATCGCTCGTCGGACACTGCGGCAACGGATTTTGATTACCGCTCTGAAGAAGAAGCGGGGCCGTCAGATTCGCAACGATCGGCGGCGCGAAGCCCGTGCCGGCGGAGAAGCGCACGACGCCGGCCGGGTCGGGACGATAGATCGCGCCCAATCTCGGATCGATGCGCCGCAGGTTGAGCGTGTCGTAGTTGCTCGCGAAGAGCGCCCCGGATAGCGTCAGCTTCCGCGAGACGAGGTCGTCGCGGAGCACGTACGTGCGCGCGATCAGCGACGTCGCGTTGTCGAGAGCGTCGGTGCGCGGCTGGCCCGTCGCCCCTTGCGTGATCGTCGTCGTCACGGCCCGGTCGGCGTTCGCACTCGCGCTGAGCGAAAGCGTGTCGTCGCCGAACGATCTGACGAACGACGCGAGAACGCCGCCCAGCCGATCGACGTTGCTGAGGTCGAAGTAGGCTCCCGCCGGTTCGAACGGCGAGTTCGCGAACGTGAGATCTTGCGCCAGGTTCTGCTCGTACGCACGAATATCGACGTCGCCGCCGAGGACGCGCGTCTGCAGGTCGATCGTTTCTTTCGGCGCGACGTGCGTCAGCGCGCCCGTGCCGATGAAGGCCGTGTAGGCCGGATAGCCGTCGGCCGGGTCGATGACCTGCCGGCCCGACGCCGCGAGCAACGGTGAGACCGCGGTACCCGACTCGTCGTGGTAGTCGTTTTCCAAGCTCGTTCCGATGGTGACGTTCGTGACCGGCGAGATGTCGTAACGCGCTTTGAAGAGCTCCGACTTGACGTTGAACCCTTGCTTGAGATCGTACGGTATACCCGGCAACGCGGGCGCGAAGACGTTGACGATCGATGCGTGCAGGTCCGGCGGCAGATAACCGCTGGTCCCATACCGATGCACGTCCACGAGATACGAAAAACGTCCGATCCCGCCCGTCGCGACGAGATTGTAATCGCCCGTTCCGCGATTTCCGACGCTCGCCGTCAGGTCCGCTCCCTCCGCGGGCTGCGGGTCCCGCGTTACGAGATTCAAGACGCCGCCGATCGTCGGCGTTCCGTAAAGCACGGTGCCGCCCGTCCCTTCGACCAATTCCGCGCGTGCGTAGATCGCCGGGGTCAACGAGCTCAAATCGTACGCACCGTAGTTTCCCGCGATGAGCGGCTGACCGTCTTGCAGGACCAGCACTTCGTCCGCGGCTCCGGCCCCGGTCGAATTGAGCAGATCGCTCGAACTGCCGACGCCGCGGATATTGAGAATCGCCTCGCCGCCGGCCGGCGTCTTCTCGACCTGTTCGATCGTCACGCCGGGCTCTTGCGAGAGCAGGTTTTGTATTTGAAGATTTCCCGAGTTGACGTAGGCCGCATTCGGGATCGTCGTGCTCGCCGCACTCGAGGTGTTCAGGCCGCCCGTCGAATCGACCACGACGGTTCCGATCGTCGCGAGGCTGCTGGTTCCACGCGCGGCCAGCGTCACGTCGATCGTGCGCTCGCCGTCCGTCACGGTGAACACCGGCGACTGCGCCCGGTCGTAGTCGACGGCCGAGACGACGATTCGATAGCGTCCGGCCGTTACGTTGCGAAACTCGAACGAGCCCTCGGAATCGGTGCCGGCCGCCGCCGCAGCCGCCCCGAGTTCCGTCAGCAAGGTCACCGTCGCCGAGGCGACGGGGCCCGTGCGGGTCGTGATCTTTCCCCGGACGATGCCGCTCGTGCTCGCGGCCGCCTGGGCGAGAGCGAGCGGCGCGAGCGTCCACAACGCCACGAGAAAACAAAGCAGGGGGGTTCGTCGAGACATCGGCACGATCGCTCGCGCGCTACTGCGCGCGCACGAAAGGATCGGCGCTCAGTTCGTTCGCTTCCCGCAGCATTTCGGCGCCGAACGAACCGCACTCGTCCGACGTCCCCGCTGGAATGACCCCGTAGACGACGGGCTCGGTGAGCGCGCCGTCGAGATCGAAGGCGCTATGGTACGAGCAGTATTCGTCTGCCGATAGCGGGCTAGCGGCGGTCAACACGACAAATCGGGCATCGGTACCGGCGCGCCACCCGTTCGCCGCGATCTCGCGCGCGATTTCGCGTTGCACCGCGGCATCGTCGAGCGCCCGGGGATACGGCGTCGTATCCACCGCCATCCCGGCCACGGCGCCCGCAACCGCTCGCGCCCGTTCCACGTATGCGTTTGCACGCACGGCGACCGGACCCCATCCGACGAGATAGGTGCGCAGCGTTCCACGCGCATTCGGCGCCGGCACACTTGCCGAGGTTGCTTTCGTGCGATCGACGTGAACCGCAAATACGCGCGGTCCGTACGGTGCGAACGCGCCCGGCGAGGCCGGCCTGGCCGCGGACGTTCGCGGACGCGCCCAACTGCGCGGAATCCCGGCCCTCGCGCGGACCTGCGCCAAGACGCGATGTTCGATCGCGTCGGGAGCCTGACCGTGCGTGGTGAACGCGTAGAGGCCGCCGTTCCCCGCACCGACGTAGACGGTGCCGTCAACGATCGCCGGCGCTGAATCGAGCGTGTTTCCCGTGGCGAAGTTGAAGACGATCCGGCCGTTCTGATCGTCCTTGACGGCGACGACGTTCCCGTGGCTCGTGTCCGCGAGGGTGACGCCCGCAGAATGTGCCATTCCGACGACCGCCGTTCCGTTGTCTTGGGTCAAGAATCCGATCTCGCCGTTCGTCTCGACCAGTTTCGTGAGCGCCCCGGCAGCCGTACCGAGGTAGACGTTCACGCCCGTAGACGTGAGCGCTTCGATCGGCGAACCCGCCTTGTACTTCCACGCGATCTTGCCGGTGGTTTCTTTGAAGGCCCGCAAGTCGCCGTCGGCCGAGCCGACCAGCACGAGACCTCCCGACACGGACGGCGTGACCGTGACGGCCGCGCCGCCCGTCGTGAGCTGGGTGACGAGCGCTCCCGTCGTCGGATTGATTTCGCTGATGTGGCCGGCGTCGTCGCCCACGAAGAGCACGCCTGCGGAAATATCCACGGTCGGCGCTTGGTGAATCGCCGCACCGACGGAGGTCGACCAGAGCTGGTTACCGGTGGCCTCGTCGATCGCGTAAACCGTGCCGTTGTCGGTTCCGATGTAGACGGTCGCAGCGGCCAGCGTCGGTGAAGTCGGCACGCCGTCGAGCGCGACCGTTCCGAGCAACGTTCCGTTTGCGACGGAGAACCGATAGAGATTGCCGTCGTCCCCACCCAAGAAAACGTCGCCGTTCCCGATCGCGGGCGCGCCGACGATCGGAGCGCCCGTGGGAATGGTACTGGTCCAAAGGAGCGTTCCGCCAAAGGTGTCGACCGCGGTGAGTACTCCCGCCGAGTTTGCAACGTAGGCCGCGCCGTTGACGACCACGGGCGGCGTGTTGACGGCGGCGCCGGTTTCATAGATCCACGCCGGGGACAAATAGCCTTGTTCCGTTGCTTGCAACGTATCTTCCAGAACCGTGTCGTTGGGCTCGAATCCCGTGTGCAGCGCGCTGTATCCGGCCTGCGCCCAGAAGTTTGCGATGTCGACGGCGATGGAACTGGCCTTGTGCGAGGTCTCACCCGTCGCCGTCAGCGTCGTCAAGCCGAACGCAGCGGCCGCCGGGACCGTGATCGGAAACTTGGTCACGGTGCCGTTCGACGACGCCGTCGCTTTCTTTACGGGACCGGACTGCAACGAAAAGTCGACGAGTTCGTCCGGCGAGAAGGGACCGCCCGATACGGTAAACGTGGATCCCGGTGGATCGAGCGCCGAAGATACGCTCAGTTGCGGATCCCCGGAGCCGGGCTGAACGGTGAACGACGACTGTGCGCCGGTCCGATCCGTTTGGCCGCCGGTCTCGACGGCATTTGCGACGACCATGTAGCTCGAACCCGAGCCCAGCACGGGGAACGTGAATGTCCACGGCGACTGAGCCGTTCCCGGCTTGCTGACGGGCACGATGTTGTTGACCGCACCGTTCCCCCACGTTCCGGTCGTCGCGTTGAGCCAGGGTCCGTTCGGACCGCCTTGCTGGACCGATAATTGCACGGCCGTCACGCCGACGCCGCCCGTTCCCGTGGCCGTTCCGGAGATCGTCACCGTGCTGCCGGGGTTCGGTATGCGCGAGCCGTTGGCGGGCGAGGTGATCGCCGTCGTCGGGGCGGCGGCCTTGCTGCCACCCGGTACGAAATCGTACAGAAACCCGTCCGAGGAGTCGATGAGGATTTGCCCGTCGATGATGGCGGGCGACGACGTGATGAAGTTGCCGGTCTGGTACGTATAGAGCACCTTCCCGTCGGAGAGGCGCAAAACCGTGAAGAGCCCCGTCGCATCGCCGAATGCGACGATCTCGTTACCGGCCGGGCCCGCGATGGCGGGCGACGAGAGCACCTCTTGTCCGGCCGGATCGACGTAATGCCAAATCAATTTTCCGGTGACCGCGTTGACCGCTTCGACGCCGTTCGCCATACCGTAGACGAGCGTGGTTTTGTACAGGGCGGCCGAGGAGCGGCCGCCGCCGTTGATCTTCGCTTGCTGATTGAAGTTGTATTGCCAAATCCGTTTCCCGGTCGTCAGGTCCAGCGCGTAGAGCACCCCGTATTTACTCGGGAAATACAGCACGCCGTCGGCGAAGCCGTTGTTGCCGGGCGGCGAGATCGTCGCAGCCGAGCCGATGTCGAACTCGCCGTCCGGCGGATTGAGCGCCGAATAGTTCCAAATCGGCGCGCCGGTGAGCGCGTCCATCGCATATTCCGTTGAATCCGGATCGGCCGTTCCGACATAGACCCGCCCCTTACCGGTTGTGTCGACCGCGAACGCGGGCGTCGTCCAAACGCCCGAGAGCGTCAACCAGTCGGACGTGCTCCAAATTTGCGAGCAGTTGCTCTCGTCCGCCGCGACTTCGGTCCCGCTCGCGAGCGGCGTGTGATTGGTCGCCGTGTAGATCGTGGGCACGCCGCCCGGCGGCGTCGCGAGCATGATGCTCGAATTGATATGCAGCGGCGCGGTGAGCGAGCAGAGCACGTTCCCCGTAGCGCCCGAAAGCTTCACGATCGCGGCCGGAGTCGAGCCGGCGGTCGCCACCCAGACGCTGCCGTCCTGAGCGATCAATGGTGTCGCACGCGCGGAGTTGGCGGCCCCGACGTTCGCGCTCCAGATCGAGGCGCCGGTCGCCAGACTAAACGCCAAGACGTCGCCGCGCTCGTCACCGACGTAGACCACCGTTTTTCCGAGCGTCTTGTTCACCGCGGCCACCGGTGAGCCGAGATCGGCGCTGCGCATCGCCGACATCCACTTGATCCCGAGCGTCGAGGCCGTGGTCGCTTTGAGACCTTGATCGCTCGACACGCTCGTGTGCGCGTTATCGTGCAGGAGCTGCGGCCAGTTGTCGGATCCTTGCGAGATCGCGGCGATTCGAAGATCCGTCCGCACGGCCGCGCTCGCCGTGGACGCGAGTGCGACAACGCAACACGCGACGATTACTAAGCTAATGCGCGACATACTCGGTCTCCGTTACGAAAATCAAAAAAGTGAGCGCAACGCAAACGCGAGCGGACGAGCCCGGCGTCGCTGGAAGAAACGACAAAACAGCACACGCGAGAGGAGGGCATCGCGGCGAATTTCGGCCGTCCTAAGAGCCGGCCCTCCCTTAGATGCTACATCCGGATCGATGGAGTGCTACGAGCGGGACAGCAGGTTTTGCCGGCCGGCGGCAGTGACCGCGGCAGGTTTGACCTTCCATTTCACAACGTTACTGTCCCCGACCACGCGCAGCGACGAAGCGGCATCGACGGTGATCCGCTTGTGGCTCCCCTGCGAAACGATCGGCCCGCACGTTCCGAGCAGCACCACCGTCTGCCGGTCTCCGATCAGCTGGACCGATTTGCCGGTGCAGTCGCCGATGAAGAACTTTCCGTCTCCGACGACCTGAACCTCATAGCGCCCGTCCTCGACGACCGGGGCGCTCGTTGCAGCCTTCGGCGAAAGCAGCGCGGCGACGATCGCCCCCATCACGAACATCTTAGTGGCAAAGCGACTCATCTCCCGAAGATTGCGTGCGGCTCCCATCTGTCCTTCCTCTTTGGAGGAGGCTGGGGTGCTCGAAAGAAACGCACCTTCCGTTCGCTCGTCGTCGTTCCGACGAACGAACGTTTCTGCTGGTTGGAGTACGTCGTGCAAGTCATCCTCCGTAGTGCGTTGTCGGCGCTTTTCTTCTTGGCGTTGGCCTTCGGTAACGTCGCGGCCGCGACGGCGGCCGCGCTCGTGGAGCCGCCGGTCGTCCGCTCCGAAGCCGGGGTCGCCCAGCTTACCTTGATCGCGGTGCAAAATCCCAAGACGGGCCTTCCGGCCTTCTCATTCAACGGCCAGCTCGTGCCGCCCACGATTCGGGTGAACCCGGGCGACCACATAAAAATTCACTACGTCAACCAATTGCCCGTCCCCGTGCACCAGCCGTTCACGAACATGACGAACCTGCATTTCCACGGCATGAAGACGTCGCCCACGGAACCGGGCGACGACGTGATCGACATCATGGTGATGCCCGGCCAGTCCTACGATTACGACGTCTACGTCCCCAAGGACGAGTCGCCCGGGCTGTATTGGTATCATCCCCACGCGCACGGCGAAAGCAATCGCCAACTTTCCGGCGGGATGTCGGGCTTGATCATCGTGAACGGCCTCGAAAAGTACTATCCGCAGGTCGCGCACGTTCCCGAGCAGATTCTGATCCTGCGCGATTCCTATCCGAAGGGCGAACCCGTACCGACGATCCGGCGCCCCGCAGGCGCCGTGCGCGGCAAGGCCGTCCACGTCGCACTCGCACCGATCTGCCACGGGCCGGGCTCCGAAGATCTCACCCTGAACCAAGCGGCTCGCCCGTCGATCGCGATCCGCGCGGGCGAGACGCAGTTCTGGCGGTTCGCAAACGCGTCGGCCAACACGTTCGTCGACATCGAGGTCCCGGGCGCGAACCTCGCCGTCATCGCGCGCGACGGCGAACCGATCGTCTACCGCGACGGCCCGCAAGGCACGGGCGTCGTCTACAACGACTATCTCGTACCGCCCGCGGGCCGCGTCGAGTTTTTCATCACGGGCCCGAACGTCGCGCACGCGACGTTGCTCTCGCGCTGCATCAACACGGGACCGGCCGGCGATATCATGCCCGAACGCGCCCTCGCCGACATCGACTCGACGCAATCCGGCGGCTTTCCGCTCGAACTCGGTCCCGCGAGTCTGCAGCCGACTCGCAAACCGCCGGTCGACATTCGCTCCTTGCCGATCGCCGCGAAGAAGACGATCGTGTTCACCGAAGACAAGCCGGACGGGTTGTTCTACATCAACGGGCAGCTATACGATCCGAACAAACCGGCCCAATATTTCGCCAAGGCCGGTACGGTCGAGCAGTGGACCGTCCTGAATAAGACCGACGAGTTGCACGCGTTTCATATCCATCAGATTCACTTTCTCCTCGTCGACGCGACCAAGAACGGGCAAAAACTCCCTGAAGATTACCGCGATACGATCACGGTCCCGTTCCAAACCTACGGGCCGAACAACGTGCCGATCCCGGGCAAAGTGACGCTGCTGATGGACTTCACCGATCCGATCATCCGCGGAACGTTCGTTTTCCACTGTCACATTCTCGAACACGAAGACGGCGGCATGATGCAGAAGATCACGGTGCGTTAAGCGCGTGCCGGCGAAGTGAAGTGAAGGCGTTCGCCTCGCGGTTGCCGTTCCTCGTGGCCGTCGCCCTGGTCGCGGCGGCGATCGGCGACGCATTTGTCGAGACGGTCTCGAATAGCGGCGTTCTCGGCCACGGCTACGACGACAACAATCATCTGAGCGTCATCCCCGCCATCGTTGCGGGCGCGATCCTCGCCCTGGTCGTCATCGCGACGCGTTGCCACGCGTTCTCGCGCCATATCGCCGCGTCGCGCGGCAGCGACTGGCTCGTGGCCGGCGCCGGGCGTTTCGCGCGGCGAGCCCCGCACGCCGACGTCCCGTTCGTCGTCGCCATGCAATTCGGTGCGCTCTTCGCAATGGAAAGTATCGAACAAGTCGCGCTCGACGGCAGGCTGCTCGGCGGCTGCGTGTGGCTCGGCGGACCGATCGTCTTCGCGCTGCTCGCGCACGTGGTGCTCGGCTCCGCGTGCACGCTGCTTTTCGCGGCGCTCATGCGCTCGATCCTCGCGACGTTCGGCTCGTTCATGCGCGACGCGATCGAGGCGATCTGCGTCTTGCTCGCGCGCGACATCGCGCGCTGCTTCCTCGGCGTCCGTGCCGAGGCGCTCGTGCTGCGCACGCAGGCGCCGCACGTCCGTCATTTGGGCGGCCGCGCGCCGCCGCGTCCCGCTCTCGCCGCCTAGTATTTTTTTCGACTAGCGCCGCTCGGGTTTTCGGACCCGAGCCGAGGGAGCGATCCATGCCGACTTTCTTGTCGGGCGCACGCGCGCTCGTTGCCGTGTTTCTGCTATTTGCGCTCGCGCGGGTCGGCCCCGCGATTGCCGCCGAAGCGACCACCGGCGTCATCTACGGGTCCGTCAGCGATCGCGGCGGCAACCCGCTCGCGAACGTCGCGATCGCGGCGGCGTCGCCTTCGGGAACGTACACATCGAAGACCGATACGCGGGGCCGCTTCACGATCGTCGGGGTCGTTCCCGATACCTACACCGTCTCGGCGGAAGCGGCGGGATTCGAAAGCGTGACCACGCGCGGCGTTGCGGTCTTGCCGGACGAACGGCGCGAAGCGACGTTCACGCTCGCGCCCGCGCTCCGCGTGATCGGGCAGGTCAGCACCGGCGGCTCGGCCTTCGTAACCGGCTCCACGAGCGACACGTTCACCGTAACCGGAAACGCCGCGCGAGCGCTCAGTCCGCCCGTGTCGTCATCGGGATTGGCCACCTATATTTCCGGATCGGTGCAGGGTGCCATTGCCTCCGTGCCCGGCGTGGTGCTCGACCAATTCGCTAATCCGATCTTGCGCGGCGGAAAAGTCTCCGACGCGACTTTCGACTACGACTCCGTGCCGATGCCGCAAGGACTGATCGCCGAACCCGGCGGGAACATCGTCGGTGCTCAGCTGCCGACAACGGGCATCGCGTCGACCACGGTGACGCTCGCCGGCTATACGTCGCAGGGCGCGAACTCGCTCGGCGGCGTGATCGATCAGATTCCGGCGGTCGGCACGTATCCCGGCAGCACGACGCTCGAACTCGGCGACGGCTTGGCGGGCGGACAATATCAGAACGAGTCATTGCTCGTCTTGGGCGCATCCCCGGATCAGCGCCTGCGCTACGCCTTCGCGAGCACGACGGGGAGCCAGTACTTCAGCTACGGCGACGGAACGTCGTTCTATCCGGCGGAAGCTGCGACGTACGGGCTCGCGCTCCAGAATCGCGGCGAATATTCGCTCGAATCGAACCTTCACTACAAGCTGACGCCCAAGGACGATCTCTCGATTCTCGGGTTGGCGGGACAGGCGACGTACGATCAGTACGGCTCCCCGTACGCCGGCGAAACCGTCGGCGCGTTCGACGGCAGCACGACCACCTACCCCGGCGAGACGAACCCCAATGCTCCCGAGGATTTCGGTTCGGGAATTCGCGGGTCGTACAGCATTCTCAAGCTGCAGTGGCTGCATTCCGGTCCGACGTCGCTCTCTCGCCTTCAATTCTATCAGTCGCAGTACGGTTCGAGCGCGGGCGGGCCGTTTTGGGACGAGAACGGCTGGCCCGACGGAGCGATCTCGCTCTCGGAAGAGCAAGGTAGTCGCGAAGAGGGCCTCGGCTACGACGGTCAAGATTACGTCGGCGAACGTCAAGACCTGCGCTACGGTGCGGAATACCGGACCAATACTTCATTCCTCAACCAAGTCGTGCCGACGGGCGACGAGTACATCACGTCGCGGCCGACGCTCATCTCCTATCTGGCGTATCTCGGCGACACGTGGCAGGTCACGCCGCGACTCGACCTCTCGGGAACGGCCCGGCTCACGCAAACCCACATCATCCCCGATAACGGCGCGATCTACGACGACGGCGCAATCGACCCGCATGGAGCGATCTCCTACAAACTCGGCAACGGCCTCGCCGCCCGAGCCACCTTCGATCGGATCACCGTCGCCCCCGCACCCCTCGAAGCGGATCGCGTCGATTCGACCAACGTCGACCAGAACGGAAAGCTCGCGCCGTTCGTCCCGTTGGCGCCGGAAACGGCGGACGATTTCACCTATTCGCTCGAAGGCGGCGGCCAGACGCAATTCCGGCTCACGTACTATCTCGAAAACGAAGCGAACCTCATCGACGTCCTGCCGTACAACTTTCGCTCGTCGCTAGCTTCCGGGCTGAATCCGAACGGCGTCGGCGTTCCCTCGAACGTCGGCAACCTCCGCGCGCACGGCTTCGAATTCTGGCTCAAGCGCGGCGGCTTCACCCTCGACACGAATTACGTCAGCGCGTTCTCGTCGAGCGCGTCGCAATTCGCGTACAACGATCTCAACGCCCCCGCCGTCGCAGCCGGCCATCTTTTCCCCGTCAGCTATCTGCCGACGTTTACCGCCAACCTCGCCTGGGAGTTCGACTCGCCCGACAAGCACGTGCGCGTCACGCCGTCCCTCTCCTACGAAACCGGCTATCCCTACGGCAACGGCAAAGACATCTACGTCTTCAACCCCACCACCAACAAGCCCGAACTCGTTCCGAACGACAACTACAACAACCCCGGCTACAATTATTATTTTCTCGAGAATCCGGCACTCCCGTACAACGCCTCAACCAATCCCTACATCGGCAACCTCGGAACGCCGGAGGGTAGCGATCCGAACACGCTCCACTCGCCGCCCGAAACCTTCGTCAATCTCCACGCCGAGGGCGACATCTCACCGCGCCTAACCGCCATCCTCGATGTCACCAATCTCCTCGGCAATTTCTCCCCGACGGCCTACCAAGGAAACCCCTACCTCATCGGCCCGCCCGGCTACGCCGGCGGAAACCCAACCTACGCCGCCGCCTACGAAGCCGCAGGCGGCTACTCCGTCCCCTACACGCTCGGCAACGGCGTCCCCACCAACACCGGCAACACCCAATCCGTCCCCTGGACCTACGGCCGCTCCGCCTACATCCCCCAAAACTACCCCGCCGGCTTCTCCGTCCAACTCCGCCTGCGCTACCGCATGTAACCTCACCCTTCGACAAGCTCAGGCGGACAACGCGAGGAGCCGGCCGGAGCCGGCTCGAGCGTCCTCCCCCAACCCCCGCCCAGCGTCAGCGGGGCCGGCGAGTGCCGGCCCGGGGGGCAACGGGGGGCCGTGCCGCCCCGACTTCGCGCGTCAGCGGGGCCGGCGAGTGCCGGCCCGGGGG
>Ga0116227_10002339_pt1 | contig 43236 bp, 40 predicted proteins | sample S1TSphgellanicum_FD_89693 | JGI IMG/M metagenome (GOLD analysis project Ga0116227, IMG submission 89693) | Host-associated microbial communities from peat moss isolated from Minnesota, USA - S1T2_Fb - Sphagnum magellanicum MG | ecosystem: Host-associated > Plants > Peat moss > Unclassified... | reverse complement strand
TGCGAATCCTGCTCTGTTACTTTGTAGCCGTTCTTTTCGCCCCACATAATGTACATACGCATTAGCATGGCAGCCCAGTCGCAGCTCTCGGTACCACCGGCGCCGGCTGTGATCTGCAATACGGCATTCAGTTGGTCTTCTTCGGATGAGAGCATGTTTTTAAACTCCAGCTCTTCCATGGCTTTGGTAGCCAGGGCAAACTGCTCGTTCAGTTCGGCCTCGGTAGCATCGCCACTTTGGTAAAACTCAAACATTACGCCGGTATCTTCCACTACAGATTCTACCTTTTTAAAAGCGTCTGTCCAAACCTTTTTTACTTTTATTGAAGCCAGTACTTTTTCTGCTTCTTTAGGATGGTCCCAAAAATGCGGGCCAATGGTTATTTCCTGCTCGGCTTCGAGCTCGGTCAGCTTTTTATCGATGTCAAAGATGCCTCCTCAGGGAAGCTGTTCTATCCCTCAGATCTTGAATCTGTTCTTTAGTCATAATAGCAAATATATAAAATGTAAACACAGCATTAACAAAAAAGGCCTGCCGTATTTGGCAAGCCTCTTTCAATATTATGTTTCGGGTAACCTATGCAGCCAGGTAGTTGTTTACTAACAGGCTCAGATCGGCACCGCCACTTAGTTTGGATATAAAGTTTTGTATAGCAAACTCGCCATCCTTATCGTCTTTTGATTGCTGCACCATTTGCTGCATAACCGGCATAATTAAGCTGGTTGCTGTTGCAATGGCAACTTTAGGGTCGATACTGTAAAACTTGTTCAGCTTGTTGGCAAACCGGTTGATTATACTGGTTACCAAGGCACTGTTTTTAATATCAGGGAACTGGAACATTTTTACAAGGTCTTTCATCTTACCATTTTCGAGCTGACCTTTAAGTACCTCGATGATGGAGCTTGAGGCTTCGTTAATTACTGCTTCACTTTTGCCGGCTGGTATAACCGGGTTGTTGATAACGGCTGCGCCGGCATTACTTTTTACAAGTAAGAATAATTTTTCGAACATAATATTAAGTTTTTAAACAGGTTACAAAAGCGTAATCAGAAGTAAATGTCGTTCCTTTTTATCCGTATTAACAGCATCAAAAAGAGCCTGTTATAAATAATTGCATTGAAATGAATTTTTAGACCGCACAAGTTGCGTAATTGCGTGTTCTTTGTGCAAAACAGTAACGTTATTTAAACGCTGTTTTAAACATTTACTTCTATTTTTGATAAAAATTATTCAAATATGTTGCCAAACGTAAATTTCACCGAAACCAACGCTTACAAATACTTAGCAGATCATTACATTGACATTACTGCTACGCATTTAAAAGATTTATTTAAATCTGATAATCAAAGATTTGAGAATTTTTCGATCAGGTTTAACGACATTTTGTTCGACTACTCGAAGAACCGTGTAGACGAAAAAACCATCGCTTTACTGATTCAATTAGCAAACGAGTGTAGCCTAAACAAGGCAATTGAGGCCATGTTTGCAGGCGAAAAAATTAACGTTACCGAAGATCGTTCGGTACTGCATACAGCCCTGCGTAACGTAAGCAATACCCCTGTTTATTCAGACGGGAAAGACGTGATGCCAGAAGTTAACGCAGTGCTTGATCATATGAAAACCTTTAGCGAGGCCGTAATAAGCGGTGCATGGAAAGGCTATACCGGCAAAGAAATTACTGATGTGGTTAACATCGGTATCGGTGGTTCTGACCTGGGCCCGGTGATGGTTACCGAAGCTTTAAAAGCCTATAAAACCCGTTTAAATGCCCACTTTGTATCGAATGTTGACGGTACACATATTATTGAAACTTTAAAACACCTCGATCCGGAAACTACCCTATTCCTGATCGCTTCTAAAACCTTTACCACCCAGGAAACCATGGCGAACGCACACAGTGCCCGCGAATGGTTCATTGCATCGGGTGCTAAAGATGCTGACGTAGCTAAACACTTCGCCGCCTTGTCAACCAACTCAAAAGGTGTATCCGAATTTGGTATCGATACTGCCAACATGTTTGAGTTTTGGGATTGGGTTGGTGGCCGTTACTCTTTATGGAGTGCCATTGGTTTATCAATTGTGTTAAATATCGGCTTTGATAACTTTAAAGCTCTACTAACCGGTGCGCATAAAATGGATGAGCACTTTCGCACTACGCCGTTTGAGCAAAACATCCCGGTTATTATGGGCTTAATCGGCATTTGGTATAACAACTTCTTTGAGGCCGAAACTAATGTTATTTTGCCTTACGACCAATACATGAGCCGCTTTGCTGCTTACTTCCAACAGGGAGATATGGAGAGCAACGGTAAATCTGTTGACCGAAATGGTAATGCTATCGAGTACTCAACCGGTCCGATTATTTGGGGCGAGCCGGGCACCAACGGCCAGCACGCATTTTATCAACTGATTCACCAAGGCACTAAAATGATCCCGGCTGATTTTATTGCACCAGCCATTTCGCATAATCCGCTTGGCGAACATCACCAAATGTTGTTATCAAACTTCTTTGCACAAACCCAGGCTTTGATGAATGGTAAAACTTTAGAAGAAGTTACTGCCGAACTGGTAAAAGCCGGTAAAACAGAAGAAGAGATCGCCAAAATTGCACCGTTTAAAGTGTTTGAAGGTAACCGCCCTACCAACTCCTTCCTACTTAAAGAAATTACGCCTGAAAGCTTGGGTTCATTAATTGCAGCATACGAGCACAAAATATTTACCCAGGGTATTATCTGGAACATCTACAGCTTTGACCAATGGGGTGTTGAGCTAGGTAAACAACTGGCAGGCCAGATTTTACCTGAATTAAAAAACGACGATAAAATCACTTCACATGATTCATCAACCAACGGCTTGATCAATCAGTGGAAAGAGTGGAAATAACGCCCCCTGCCCTGTAAAGGGGGTAAGAGAGTCGACCTTCAATTTGTCATTTCGAGGTACGAAGCAATCTCGTCCGTTTATATTCTACAACGAGATTGCCGCGCCATCGCTCGCAATGGCAAAATATTAAAGCGTTATTGCAGAATTGCAGTGACGCTTTTTCTTTTAGCAATTCTTTATCACACTACCAATCAGGGTTTTAAAATTTAGTTGCTGCACTAAACCATCTGTTTAGATATCCATCTATATCTTAACAAACTTTACAACACATTTTTCAACCATGACCAAATCTATGAAAACCTTTATGGTGGCCTTACTGGCTATCGTACTAAGCTCCTGTGGCGCTATTCACGAACAAATGAGGATGGCCGATCCTGTTAACCTTTCTGCCGTAAAATTGGGCATGACCAAGGCCGAAGTGCAGACTGCTTTAAATAAAAAGCCGGATAATATTGTATCATCAAGCCAGGACCCAGTTAAACACGCAACCATCGAGGTTGTACAATACAGCCAGTGGACATCAAACCACGACAATACCAACCTGAGGAAGCTAAACAGCTATTGGCTATACTTTGTAAACGATAAACTGGATAGCTGGGAAGAGATAAGACCGGATAGAAGGCCTGCTTCTTAATAGAGAGTCAGGAATCAAGACAAACTTCCATTACCCGTCATTGACATAAGGTAATACATGATGAAAATTGACTATGCGCGTCATTGCGAGGAACGAAGCAATCCCAAACTATACAGAGCGGCTCTGCTTATCTGGGATTGCTTCGTTCCTCGCAATGACGTTTGGGCTTTCTCTTAACTCTCGATTCCTGATTTCCAACTAAATCGCCTCCTCCCCCAAGTCTCTGATAATTGCTTTAAGTTCGGCAAGGTATTTCCCGTATTTAAGCCCGATGTGTAGATTGATAAGCACAAAAGCACCTGCAAAACTGATCAATAAAATCCCTAACATAATTAACAAGTGAGATGATGAGTTGTGCGATGCATCGGTTAATCCCTGCAGTATGTAAATTGATGTTTGCTTGCCGCAGAGCAGCCCGATGGCTACCATAATTGCAATAGGCGTAATGCAAAAACTATGCGCTTTATATATCTCGGTATTAAGTTCTAACTCATAGGCAACTTTGGTAATGCTGCTTTTCACACTCGCGTCATACTTACTGATAGAACGGTAGAATACATAAAATTTAAAAAAATAATAGGCATTTAAGATTACCATACTAAAAAACAGCAGGCTGGTTATATTAAACAAAAATGGATCAGTTTGCCTGAAGAATAAGAACCAGATAAAAATAAAGTACGAGCACAGGGTGCCTATAAATTCTGATTTCATGTTTTTACGAATGCGTGTAACTGCCGATATAGTTTTACCCTGTATAGCCATATCTATAGGCAAATGAACAAAGCCCTGTTCATCATTTTTCCAGGCATCTTTTAAATCATCTATATTCATAATTCATACTTTTAATAATGTCCTTTAATTTGTTTTTTGTGCGGTTGAGGCGTACCCTCACATTCACTTCGCTTATACCCAGGTTAAGCGCAATATCCTCGTAAGGCTGATCTTCCATGTACAGAAATATCAATGCCTTCTCCACTTTGTTTAATTGCTTTAGGGCTTTGTAAAATAGCGCCAATTGCTCGTCCTTTTCAGTATCAAGTTCCTGTGCCTGCAAGTGATCGAGCTGATCTGGCAATTGCTCACTATCTGGCCTGCGTTTCTGCTTCTTAAAAAATAGTATAGCTGTATTTAGAGCAACCCGGTACATCCACGAGCTAAACTTGCTTTTCCCTTGAAATGAATCGAAAGCTAGCCACAGTTGTAATATCATTTCCTGCATCAGGTCGTCGCGGTCGGCATCATCATCCTGGTAAATACGGCAGATCTTAAAGAGCATACCTTTGTGCTCTTCAATCAGCTGCATAAACCGGGTTTCTTTGCTTTCCAATTGCTTAATGGTTATTACACACAGTTAGTATCGGTATTGAGGATTTGTTACAAGTAAGTTAGGAAAATAATAATGATGATTAGTTGGCTTCGCGGAGCTTCATCCCTCCTCGGGGAGGGGTGGGATGGAATAGGGTTGTGGCAGGGAGGGGTTTGTACGGTTTACTTAGCAAGTGAATGACCCCTCCCTGCCTTTACGCTCAAGCAACCGCCCCCCTCCCCAAGGAGGGATGAAGATTCAAAACAAAAGCGGCTGCATTTTCATGCAGCCGCTTATATAATCTCGCATGTTCATTGCGAGGAACGACGGTCATGGTGGCTTTTACTTAATTGGAATAAACTTCACCTGGAACAATTTATCCCATTTCTTCCCGGTAACAAATAAACGTTTGCCTTCTGCATCCCAGGCTATGCCGTTAAGTACTTCGTCGCTTTGGTTATGGTTTTTTCTATCTGGATACAGGTTTTTTAAGTCAATGCGTTGCGTTACAGCTCCGGTTTTAGGGTTGATAACAACAATAGTATCTGTTGTATAAATGTTAGCGTAAATTTTACCATCGATGTATTCCAGTTCGTTGATCTGGTTAACCGGACCTTTATCGTCATATACATCAACATACCCAATTTGCTGATAGGTGTGTGGATCTAAGAAAAAGAGACGGTTAGTACTGTCATCCATATAAAGTTTTTTCCCATCAAAGGTCATCCCCCAGCCTTCTACACCTACGTTATTGGTAAAGGTGCTTAATAACTTTAGTGTTACAGCATCATACACATAACCGATCTTTTCGTGGTATGAAAGTTGGATAACCTTATCACCTACAATAGAAATACCTTCGGCAAACACTTTGGGGTCAACCATTGTTTTTTGTATAGCTTTTCCTGTTGTTAAATTAACTTTTTGCAATTTAGATTGTCCATCCTTCATCTGTCCCTGTGGTGGGTCCAAATAACCGCCTCCACTTTCAAACAAAATTCCATTCTGATAAACTAATCCCTCTGTATAGCTACTTGTATCATGCGGGAAAGCTTTTTCAACTTTAAAAGTCAAAGCCTCCGGTTCTTTAGGCGCAAGCACTACAATATTAGTGGCTGCATCTTCATCCTTGCCACCCTGGTAAACTTTTACTGTAATGGTTTTAATCCCCATTTTCAGCGTGTCGGTTTTTAAGGTAACTACCGATGAATCTTTCTTTACCGCCAAATGCTCAGCATCTAACAGGTACACTACCGAATCTGGTTTTAAATCGGCATTGTACCTAACCTTAATGGGCACATCGGTACCTGCTTTGTAGCTTGTACCAGCATCGGGGCTAACGGTTACATTAAAGCCGCTTTCGGCAGTTTTATTTTTACAGCCAAATACGACGGAAACAGCTGCAGCAACAAACAATATTTTATAAAACTTCATGGATTGTAATTGATCAGGCCGTGGGCCAAAATGCGTCTTCTATATGTTTTAATGTATAACTTTCACCGCGGAAAAGTACCGATATAATATCGAACCTAACTTCGCCCTGGTGATTCATCAGGTAAATATATTCATCTGCGGCATCAGCCAGTAATTTTTGTTTACGATTATCAACAAAATCTTCGGGCTGGCCAAAACCGGTACCTGTGCGGGCCTTCACTTCGGTAAATATAATAACGCTGTTTTTATAGGCAATAATATCTACCTCGGCTTTTCCGTAAGTCCAGTTCTCGTCCAAAATTTCATAACCCAAATTAAGCAAATGTGTTTTGGCGATGAGTTCACCTTTACGGCCTAAATCGAGGTGTTTGGCCATTTATTTAATGATAACAGAACCCAGGTAATCTGAGATGTGCTTTTCTACCTTTTTAAGTTGCAGGTAGCGGGTCATCAGGATATCCTGATCAATGGGGCTTTCGGTGGTTTGCAATTCTTTACGCAAGCCTTCCAATATCTTGCCTACCTTTTGCTTTTTAAGGTGGAAGATGGCACCCAGAATGGCCGCACGCAGGTGATCAATTTCGTCGGTGATCAAAATTTTATGCATCTCGTACCAGTTTTCGCTCAGCGTGTACTTGGTTGATAGCATATCGACTGCAAGATTTACGATCTCCTTATCATCATAATGGATAAAGAATTTATCATCGGGCAGGTCGCCGTTTTCTACCTGGCTGCGGTATATATCGGTAAAGCGTTTACACGCGGCATTTTCAAAAGTAACATCGCTTAGCTCGGCAATCATAAAGGGGCCAATATAAGTATTGGTAATCCCATCCCAATCAATCATGCGGTTGCCGTAAAGCAATAGCAGGCGCACAATTTCACGTTCCTGATTAAGGCCGCTGTCAGAGTCTTTAGCAGGCTGTTCAATTACTGCTCCGGCTTCGGCTGCCTCTATCGAATAGTAATCAAAATCTGGCGGCGGGCCTTCGCTGTATTGCTGCTGTTGCTGCCTGTCTTGTTGGTAATTATTGTGCTGACCGCCGCCATTCTTCTTGGCTTTGATTAACCGCATTTTGTTCAGCTCAGAAAGCAGTACACGCTCCTCGATCTGCATCTGGTAGCTACACTCTTTAATAAAGACCGAAGCTTTGATATGATCTGGAATTTTGGCAATACTTTCTACCACCTCACGGATCACTTCTGCACGGCGCAGCGGATCGGTACCGGCATCTTTTAACAGGATGCTGGTTTTATAAAGAATAAAGTCTTTCTTATTTTGGTCGATGTGTTGCTTAAAGGCAGTGCTACCCACCTTACGCACATACGAATCGGGGTCGTGCCCATCGGGGAAGGATACCACCTTTACGTTAAGTCCTTCCTCGAGGATCAGATCCAATCCTCGCAGCGAAGCCTTAATACCTGCGGCGTCGCCATCATACAAAATGGTAATGTTTTGGGTAAGCCTGCCAATTAAACGGATCTGCTCAACTGTTAACGAAGTACCAGATGAAGCCACCACGTTTTCGATCCCGGCCTGATGCACAGAAAGCACATCGGCATAACCTTCTACCAGGTAGCAATTATCCAGATCACGGATTGATTTTTTGGCGAAGAACAAACCATAGAGTACATTACTCTTGTGGTAGATCTCAGACTCGGGCGAATTTACATACTTAGGTACGTTTTTATCACTCTTAAGCGTACGACCGCCAAAGGCTATCACCCTACCCGTAAAACTATGTATGGGGAACATTACCCGGCCACGGTAACGATCATACAATGACCCATTATCGCGCTTTACAGATAAGCCGCTTTCTTCTAAAAATTCTTGCTGATAACCTGAGTTAAGGGCTGCACCGGTAAAAGCTTCCCATTGATCGGGCGAGTAACCAAGCTCAAATTTGCGCATCACCTCGGGCGTAAACCCACGCTCTTTAAAATAGCTGAGGCCGATGCTTTTACCCTCATCGGTATCCCACATGCTATCCTGAAAAAACTTAGCCGCAAAACCCGACACGATCATTAAACTCTCGCGGCGGCTCTCGGCTTCCTTGTTTTCGGTGCTTTCTATGGTTTCTTCAACATCGATGCCGTACTTTTTGGCCAGCCATTTTAGTGCCTCCGGATAGGTGAATTTCTCCAGCTCCATAATGAAGGTGATGGCCGAACCACCTTTGCCCGATGAGAAGTCTTTAAAGATCCCCTTGGCGGGCGAAACCGTAAACGAAGGTGTTTTCTCGTTCACAAACGGCGACAGGCCAACGTAATTGGCACCGCGTTTTTTTAAAGTAACAAACTCGCCCACTACCTCTACAATGTCGGTAGCTTCCATTATTTTATCAACGGTGAGTTTGGTGATCATACTTCTTAAAACAGGACAACAAAAATATGCAATTACAGATTGATACCCTGTGTGTAATTTAACAATTTTTTAGCTACTGTAGCAAACGTTTAACACATAGCGTATTGTATAACAACAAACCTAAATTATACATTGATGAAAAAATTAACCATTGGCTTTTTGGCCCTGTTTTCTGTTTTAATGTTTAGCTGCAAAAAAGATAAACAGTCTGACAATCTTAATAACTACTTTATAAAAGCCAATAAGAACGGGGTTGCGTGGAGTACAAAATCGTATTCTGTTTTTAAAACCCAAAAAGCCAAACCAGATACTGTAGTTGTTGGTGGCTCCCTGGGCGAAGAGCATGTCAGCATTCTAGCCAAGTTAAACAGCCAGGGCAATTATATACCAGATCCAGCAAAAACAACATTTTATACAACGCTTGGGCAGGATGTGATTATGAATACATATACTTTGGATACCACTCAAAACAATACAATTAGTATAACTAAACCTAGCATTGGCGAAATACAAGGCACCTTTAACTTGACTTTTAAGAAAACTGGCATCCCCGACTCTGACCCCGCTACCATTACCTTTAACCAGGGTGAGTTTAAATCGGCTTTAAGTATTGCCCTATAGTTTACTGGCAAATTAAATATTTACGTAACATAATTAAATTTTAGTTTTATGTAGCAACTATTTATTGGTTTACGTATGAGTGTTAAGAAACCTAAATACACTCATGGAAAAAGTTTCCTTATTATCACTATTGTGCTTATCGCTATTAAGCGCTTGCAAAAAAGACAGTTCGACCAACAAATCAGACTTCGTCATTTTCGCCAAAAAAAACAATTCGACTTGGGTTGCAGAAATCCCGACCAGCACCAGTATGGGTGCGCAATCAAAAAAAATCGTTTCTATTACTGCCAGAACCGGCGAAGAAACCCTGAACATCACATTTAACAATAAGGGCGTAGGGAAATATAAATCGGCTGATCTATATGCCTACTACTACTCAACCATAGGCGGAAATGCAGTTGTAAGCGGATATAATTTAAGCAAAGACGAATCGAACGAATTAATAGTTGCCAGTTTTGATGAAGACAAAAATATTATAACCGGCAGTATTAATCTTACGCTTGATAAAACTTACGACGGTGCCGGTAATACTTTACCCAATAAACTTGTATTTACCAATGGCGCTTTTAAATCGCAGATAAATTACGCGGTGCTTTACACTAATTAAATAGTATACGGTTTAGTAAGGTATTGATTGCTCAGTATTTAATAAATTGTATTTTTGCCATTCACATTTTTATTGGATATGAGTAAGCGCATTAAAATTAAAGCACTGCTAGAAAGCACAGAAACAAACATCGAGGTTACAGTTAAGGGTTGGGTACGTACATTCCGTAACAATCAGTTTATCGCTTTAAATGATGGCTCTACCAATAATAATATCCAGATTGTAGTTGATTTTCAAAACACCGACGAAGCTCTGCTTAAACGCATTACCACCGGTGCTGCACTTAGCATTACCGGCACCCTGGTAGAATCATTGGGTAAAGGCCAGAAATTCGACATCAAAGCAACGAGTATTGAAGTATTGGGCGACAGCGACCCTGAAAAGTATCCGCTGCAACCAAAAAAACACAGCCTGGAGTTTTTGCGTGAGATTGCACACCTGCGTTTCCGTACCAATACTTTTGGTGCGATATTCCGCGTTCGTAACAGTCTGTCGTTTGCGGTTCACCAATTTTTCCAGGAGCGTGGGTTTGTTTACCTGCACACCCCGGTAATTACCCAATCAGATGCAGAGGGTGCTGGTGAAGCATTCCGTGTAACTAACCTTGATCTAAACAACCTGCCACGTACCGAAGAAGGCGAGATCGACTTTAAACAGGATTTCTTCGGAAAATCTACCAACTTAACTGTATCGGGTCAGCTGGAAGGCGAGCTTGGTGCCATGGCATTAAGCGATATTTATACTTTCGGCCCAACTTTCCGTGCCGAAAACTCAAACACAACCCGCCACTTAGCCGAGTTTTGGATGATAGAGCCGGAAATGGCATTCTACGATCTTACCGACAACATGGATACGGCAGAAGCATTACTAAAATATGTAATTAGCTACGCCCTTAAAAATAACAAAGAAGATCTGGAATTTTTAACCCAGCGACTAGAAGAAGAAGACAAGCAAAAACCGCAGAATGAACGTGCTGAGATGAGCTTGCTGGATAAACTGCAGTTTTGCCTGGATAACGATTTTGAACGTTTAACTTATACCGAGGCTATCGAGATCTTAAAGGAATCGACCCCGAATAAAAAGAAAAAGTTTGCTTACCCGGTAGAAGGCTGGGGAACAGATTTACAATCTGAGCACGAGCGTTACCTGGTTGAGAAACACTTTAAAAAACCGGTTATCCTTACAGATTACCCGAAAGAGATCAAATCTTTCTACATGCGCCAAAACGATGATGGCAAAACTGTTGCAGCCATGGATATCCTTTTCCCGGGCATCGGCGAAATTGTAGGTGGTTCGCAACGTGAAGAGCGTTTGGATAAACTGGAGCAACGCATGGACGAGATCGGCATCCCTAAAGACGAACTTTGGTGGTATCTGGATACCCGTCGTTTCGGCGCTTGTCCGCACTCAGGTTTCGGTTTAGGTTTCGAGCGTTTGGTACTGTTTGTTACCGGCATGGGTAACATCCGCGATGTGATCCCTTTCCCAAGGTTCCCGAAAAACGCAGAATTTTAGTAGATGCCTCACCCAACCCTCTCCGGGGGAGAGGGCTTAAGAATATATTGCAAAGGCTTTCCAAATGGAAAGCCTTTTTTGTGTCCCCAATTTGCCAATTCAAGCGTCCACGCTTGAATTAACTTCTTAACATGAGCGTCCGCGCTCATCATTCCCTCAACCGCTACTTCGTAAGCGCGGACGCTTGAACTGGCGCTTTTTGTTTATATCTTTATTATATAAATCCCCAACCCCATGCTTACCAATCAAACCTTGCACGCTTTTGTGCCAACCCTCAACCCAACCCGTGCTAAAGAATTTTATGGCGAAACACTAGGCTTACCGCAAGTATCAGAAAGCCCGTTTGCTTTAGAGTTTAATGCCAATGGTACACTACTGCGTGTAACCACCGTACAAGCTTTAATACCACACCCATTTACAGTTTTAGGCTGGGGTGTTGATAACATTGAAGACATGATTGGTCAACTAAAAGCTAAAGGAATCTATTTCGAAATATTCGGATTTTTTGAGCAGGATGATCTGGGCATCTGGACTGCACCCGATGGCACCAAGGTAGCCTGGTTTAAAGATACAGATGGTAATTTATTGTCGCTGGCAGAGAGTAAGAAGTAGCAGTAGCAAGTGGCACAAAAAGGCTGTCATGCTGAGGGCACTCGAAGCATGGTGGGCAGGCCTCTGCGCGCGACACTTCGAGAGCCCTCAGCATGACAGGCCACTTTTACCGATCCGTTAAACAAAAAGAGACACAAAATATTGTGTCTCTACGGTGCATAAATCGCACATATATTTATTGCATCGATTCTTGGCTCTCGATTCTTGATTCTATCGCTTATAGTCCTTATGTAAAATCAAAAATGCCGCTCGTTCCTCTTTATGGAAAGGCACGTTCCAGTTGCCCTGGTAGCTTATTTTGGCAGGTAGCAAGGTGCCGTTATAGTTGTTAAGCTCGATATTCATCTGCACGTTAAAGTCAAAAAACATGTTACTGTATTTCATATCGATGTAGCGACCCAGAATTTGGAAAGTGCGGGTATCGAAGATGGTGGTCATCTCATTGATCATCACGTCGCTGTCACTGGTGCTTGGCTTGCGAATCACTTTAAAGCGGTATACCGGGATTGAATCCATGTAGGTGCCGCGAGCAAACTGATAGAGGTAAAACTCCTTCATATCCTTGCCGAAGATCTCTGTTTTGCTGCTGATAAAAGGAATACCCGTAACCTTGGTACCCGGACGAAAGATCAGCGTTTTTAACTTATCCTTGTACGATTCATTTTTGCCGCCGCCTGGTAAATCTTCAATAGAAGAAAAATCTGAGTTATAAGCATTTTGGAAAATGTAGTCGAACATCTCTACCGTGTACAACTGGTATTTACCATTATTTTTATAAAGGTTTCCACTATCCCGTTTAGCCAGTGTTTCGATCACATGTTTGCCGTTCACATCGCCGTGGTGTAATTTGCGATAGATCTTGCCATCCACTTTATTTTTTTTGTCGAAGGTGTAGATACGGTTTTCGGCAATAAAGTCATAGCCTTTCATGTTATGAAAAGCTTTATAAAAACTGGTATCAGCTATAACTGCATCGATAAAATCCTGCGCGTTTAACTTGTGCGACTTGATGTTGACAAAGTTTGAGTCAATCACCACAGATTTTATCGTATCCGGGTTAAACCTATTAATCTGTTGGGCATGCAAGGCACAAAACCCCATCAGCATAAAGGTTACGCTTAAAAGTAGTTTCTTCATTTGGCAGATCAGTTCCCTAACTGTTTCAAGGCAATATAAGCCATTAAACCAGTACTGCCCATTAGTGCAGACTCTTCGATATCAAATGTTGGCGTATGCACTGATGATGTAATTCCGCGGCTTTCGTTACGGGTACCTAAGCGGTAAAAGCAACTATCTGCCGCGTGCGAGAAGTAAGCAAAATCTTCGCCAGCCATCCAAATGTCCAGATCCTGTACATTTTCTTTACCTAGATAATCAACTGCGAAGCCTTTTACATTGGCAGTCAGTTTTTCTTCGTTAATCAGGTATGGATAGCCCTTCATAATATTGAACTCGCATTTAGCGCCCATGCTCTCGCATAAACCTTCGGCCAGTTTCTTCATGCGGATATGTGCCTCGGCACGCCAGGTTTCGTCCATGGTACGGAAAGTACCTTCCAGGTAAACCTCATTAGGGATCACGTTGGTTGCACCGTTGGCAATCACTTTACCAAATGACAATACAGATGGATTTTTAGGATCGGCAAAACGGCTGATCACCTGCTGCAATGCGGTTAACATATGAGCAGTGATAATCACCGGATCAATATTTTGTTGAGGCTGGGCACCATGGCCGCCTTTACCAATTACTTTAACGTAGATCTCATCTGTAGAGGCCATGTATTTACCAGCACGGAAACCAACTTTACCGGCATCGATAAAAGGCATTACGTGCTGACCTATCACCGCCTGTGGTTTTGGATTTTCCAATACACCTTGCTGGATCATCAGGTTTGCACCGCCTGGTAACTTCTCTTCTGCGGGTTGAAAGATCAGTTTCACCGTTCCTGCAAAATCATCTTTGATACGTGATAAGATGGTAGCTGTACCCAACAAAGATGAGGTATGCGCATCATGGCCACAGGCATGCATTACACCAACATTTTGCGATTTGTAAGGCACCTCATTAGTTTCGGTAATTGGCAACGCATCCATATCGGCGCGTAGAGCAACTACTCTATCGGATGGTTTATTACCTACGATTAGTCCCACCAATCCGTTATCTGCCATGCGTACATAAGGGATTCCCAGTTCATCTAACTTAGATGCCACAAATGCCGAGGTGGTTACTTCCTGAAAAGAAAGCTCTGGGTTGGTGTGCAGGTGGCGGCGATTGCCAACCACATCATTAAAAATTTCTTCAGCTATTAGCTGTATACGTTCTTTAATCATTGGTTAATGTGTATCTGAATCCAGCTTGGGTGGATTAATTTTTTCTGCAATAATAAACATCAGCGGAAACCACGGCCTTAGCTGCTCCATCATTTTTGTAGCCTCTAAACGGGTCCTGAAATCACCAACACGCACCTTAAAATCGGGTTCTCGGTAAGTAATGTAAGCGCTAATATCGGGATAGTTTTGTTGAAATTTAGCCTGGGCTTTGTAAGCCGCAGCCCGGTCTGAGCCGGTGTATACCTGCACCCGGTAGCCAGATGATGAGTATCCACCCTGCGTACTACCACCGCCAGCATTAAGCTTACGGGCAATCAGGGTATCAACACGGGGGTCTTTAATAACTTCTACCTTGCCGCGCATTTGGGTTTGCGCATAAGTGGCGGTGGTTAAAAGCATAAAAAAACAGCACCCGGTGATATACAAAAGTGTTTTGTAGTTGGATGCTGTGTTTTTCATTATTGTAATTAAGCCTAAACGTCATTGCGAGGTGCGAAGCAATCCCCGATTTACAGAGCGGCTCTGTATAGTTTGGGATTGCTTCGTACCTCGCAATGACGGTGTTATTTATTTATTGGTTCTGTTTCTTAATTCTCGCCTACGCCGTGGCAGTTTTTGTATTTTTTGCCACTACCACAAGGGCAAGGATCGTTACGGCCAATTTTAGGGTCAACACGTATTGGAGTTGCTTTTGGCGCATCCGGCATGTCGGCCAGTTCAATACCGCTACTATCCTGCATCAGCTCTGGTTTAGATGTACGCATTTGGCGCATATCTGTTTTAGGCTGAGGGCGTGCTTCCTGAATTTCGTCAGGCTCTTGTTGTTGCGGGATACCACCTCTGAACAGGAAGCTTACCACCTCTTTATTCACATTGGCCAGCATCGAGCGGAACAACTCAAACGCCTCGAACTTGTAAACCAATAACGGATCTTTTTGCTCGTAAACAGCATTTTGTACCGATTGCTTTAACTCATCCATTTCGCGCAAGTGCTCTTTCCAGGCATCATCAATCAGCGATAAGGTTACGTTTTTCTCAAAAGATTTAAACACCTCTAAACCGTGATTTTCAATTGCCTTTTTAAGTGGCACTGCAACTTGTATACCGTGGATACCATCTGTAAACGGTACCACAATGTTTTCTACATATTCGCCGCGGGCGTCAAATACATCTTTCAGTACCGGATAAGCCTGCTCTGCAATCGCCTGTTGTTTGCGGTGATAGAAATCGGTAACCTCAGCAAAAATCCTGTCGGTTAATTTAGCAATGGTAGACCCTGCAAACTCATCCTGACTCATTTCTACATCGAAAGAGAACAGGCGGATAATTTCCAACTGTAAACCTTCGTAGTTGTTTGATTCTTTGTATTCGCTAACCACATCTTCGATTACATCAAAAATGGTGTTGCTCAAATCAACATCCAAACGCTCGCCAAACAAGGCGTTTTTACGTTTAGCGTAAATTACAGTACGTTGTGAGTTCATCACATCATCATACTCTAACAAACGCTTACGGATACCGAAGTTGTTTTCTTCTACTTTTTTCTGTGCACGCTCAATTGACTTGGTGATCATCGAGTGCTGAATTACTTCGCCCTCTTCGATACCCATACGCACCATCAGGTTTGAGATACGCTCTGATCCGAATAAACGCATCAGGTTATCCTCTAACGATACGAAGAACTGTGAAGAACCCGGATCGCCCTGACGACCTGCACGACCACGTAACTGACGATCGACACGACGAGACTCATGGCGCTCGGTACCTACAATGGCTAAACCACCGGCTTCCTTAACACCTTCACCCAGTTTAATATCCGTACCACGGCCAGCCATGTTGGTAGCAATGGTCACCGTTCCAGATTTACCGGCTTCGGCAACAATGTCGGCCTCTTTCTGGTGCAACTTAGCGTTCAATACATTGTGCTTGATGCCGCGTAGCTTCAACATACGGCTCACTAATTCCGAAATTTCGACAGATGTTGTACCTACCAGTACCGGGCGGCCGGCTTGGGTTAGTTTAACAATCTCATCGGCAACCGCGTTATATTTTTCGCGCATGGTACGATACACCAAATCCTGGCGATCATCGCGTTGTATACCTCTGTTGGCTGGTATTTCTACCACATCAAGTTTATAGATTTCCCATAACTCACCGGCTTCGGTAACGGCAGTACCCGTCATACCGCAAAGTTTGTGGTACATACGGAAATAGTTTTGCAGCGTTACAGTAGCAAAAGTTTGGGTTGCATCTTCAACCTTAACGTTTTCTTTAGCCTCGATAGCCTGGTGTAAACCATCAGAGTAACGGCGGCCATCCAATACACGGCCAGTTTGTTCATCTACAATTTTAACCTTGCCTTCGTCAAGAATATACTCTGTATCTTTTTCAAATAAAGTATAAGCTTTAAGCAATTGGTTTACCGAGTGGATACGCTCAGACTTGATAGAGAAATCGCGCATCAGCTCATCCTTGCGGTGAACTTTTTCTTCTGCAGTCATAGTCGATTTTTCGATCTCAGCAACCTCGCCGCCTACATCAGGCATTACAAAGAAGTGAGGATCTTCGCCAGATGCTGTGATTAGCTCGATACCTTTTTCGGTTAATTCAACCGAGTTGTTTTTTTCGTCGATCACAAAAAACAATTCTGCATCAACCATAGGCATTTCTTTGCCCTGATCTTGCATATAGTAGTTATCTGTTTTTTGTAATAAGCTCCTGTTGCTACCATCGCTCAAAAACTTAATTAAAGCTTTGCTCTTAGGTAAACCACGGTGTGCACGTAATAAAGCCAAACCACCTTCATCAGTTCCGGTCTTGCCTTCAGCAATTTGCTTTTTAGCTTCGTTTAAAGCACCATTGATATAGGCTTTTTGCGCATCAACCAAACGTTGGATACGTGGTTTTAATTGATAAAACTCATGCTCATCACCACGTGGGATCGGGCCAGAGATAATCAACGGCGTACGGGCGTCATCCACCAATACTGAATCGACCTCGTCCACCATGGCAAAATGCAGTTTGCGCTGCACTAATTCTTCTGGTGTGCGGGTCATGTTATCGCGCAGGTAATCAAAACCAAATTCGTTATTGGTACCAAAGCAAATGTCAGACAGGTATGCTTTACGGCGCTCTTCAGAGTTTGGCTCGTGCTTGTCGATACAATCAACAGTTAAACCATGGAACTCATATAATGGGCCCATCCACTCCGAGTCACGGCGTGCCAGGTAATCATTCACAGTTACAATGTGTACACCCTGGCCTGCAAGTGCGTTAAGGTAAGCCGGCAAAGTAGCCACTAAGGTTTTACCCTCACCTGTGGTCATCTCGGCAATTTTACCCTGGTGTAATACAATACCACCAATTAATTGTACATCATAGTGTACCATATCCCAGGTAGTGTCGTTTCCGGCAGCTTTCCAGGTGTTATGGTGTATAGCTTTATCGCCTTTAATAATAACGTTAGCTTTCTTTGCAGCCAGCTCACGGTCGCTGTCCCAGGCAGTAACCTCAATAGTTTTGTTTTCTTTAAAACGGCGGGCGGTTTCTTTAACCACGGCAAAAGCTTCGGGCAAGATGGTCATCAACACTTCTTCAAGTGTTTTATTACGATCTTTCTCTAACTTATCGATGCGGGTATAAAGATCAACTTTTTCGTCTACGCCAAGCTCAGGACTTTCTGCCTGCGCCTTTGCTGACTGAATGTCATTATCGATGTCTGCAAGCCCCTGTGCAATCCTTTCTTTAAAGTCAAGTGTCATGGCACGTAGCTCATCATTACTAATGTTTTCGAGCTTCGCGAATTCCGCTTTTATCTTTTCAACTAAAGGTTGTATGCTTTTTAAGTCTCTTTCCGATTTATTACCGAAGAGCTTACTGATAAATCCTAACATGCTTTGTTTATAATATAATCTCTATCACTTCAACAATTACGCCACACGAATGTAAAAGTCATTATGGCAGGTAAAGTTAGGAAAAAAATCTGTTGTATGTTGTCTGTTATCGGTTTTCAATACCAAACTCCTTGTCAAAACCGCTTGATTCTATGAGGAAAACCCTATTTTATTAGCGACTGACAACAGATAACTGACAACAGACAACTCTACGGGTAATAGACAATTTTCCGTAAAGTAACCCAGTCCTTTTTATCCGACTCATCCATCGATAACCAATTAAATTGTTTATCGTAATTAAAATAATGGTAGATGATGGTATGCTTGCTGCCCGCTGCATCACTAGTGGTTTCGCTCATCCTATTATCCATTGCATCATAAGCTATGGTAACGGTGTATGAAGTGGAATCGGCATCCCTCCTATCTTCACTAATTAAATTGCCCTGGCTATATTTATAATAGGTTTGCATAGCCTCGTGGTTATGCCCATCATAAGTAACGCGCTTGATTAAATTTCCGGCTTCATCGTATTTACATAGAAAGCTACCGAGAAGGGAATCGGTATCAAATGCATAATTACGTTCTTCCACCTCATTTGCTAGCGTATGGTAATTATAGGTAGATGTGATCTCTGATTTTCTATTCGAATAATATAGGACTGACCTTACCAGCCGATGATTTCTATACTCGTAATCTACCCTCGAGCTCGTAGTGTCATCCTTAAAAAGAGAATCGTACCGAATCTTTGATACCAAGTTACCTTCTTTATTATAGGTTGCAATTTCTTTGGTGATGATTTTGGTAGTGGCTGTATCCCGTTGGGTAGTGGTTACGGATAGCACAGTGCCTTTTAAGTTCTCCTTTTCCAGATCATTCTTTATGTTTTGGGCGGTGCAGGTGGCTGTAGCCAGAAACAAGATTATAACAGAGTAGAGAGTTTTCATGCAGGGTCGCAAGTTACCGATGATTAAAAACTTTGGCAAGTGTATCGATTTTGTCTTTCGGACTAATAGGCTTTCCCCACTTCCCGACTAAAACTCTATCTTTGACCCCCATGAACATCCTGCTCATTGGTTCCGGCGGTAGGGAAAGCGCCTTCGCCTGGAAATTAACTCAGAGTCCATTATGCCAGCAATTATTTATTGCACCGGGTAACCCGGGTACGGCCCAGTTTGGTACTAACATAGATATTAAGGTAACCGATTTTGAAGGCCACAAGGCTTTTGCCTTAGCCAATAATATCGACATGGTAGTAGTTGGCCCCGAAGAACCGCTGGTTAAAGGTATCCACGATTTCTTTTTAAATGATGAGCAATTACGCAGCATCCCGGTTATCGGGCCGCAGCAAGAGGGTGCGCAATTAGAGGGTAGTAAGGATTTCTCTAAGCAGTTTATGAACCGCCATAACATCCCAACCGCCGCTTCTAAAACTTTTACGGAAGAAACCTTACAAGAAGGCCTTACTTACCTGGCAACCGCAGGCTTACCCATCGTACTAAAAGCCGACGGATTAGCTGCTGGAAAAGGCGTGTTAATTTGCACCTCTTTAGAAGAAGCCCAACAGGAACTAACAGAAATGCTTACCATGGCCAAATTTGGCGAGGCAAGCTCTAAGGTGGTTATCGAGCAGTTTTTACAGGGCATTGAGCTTTCTGTATTTGTACTGAGCGATGGCACCAACTATAAAGTATTACCCGAAGCCAAAGACTACAAACGCATTGGCGAGGGCGATACCGGTTTAAATACCGGTGGTATGGGATCGGTTTCACCAGTACCATTTGCCGATCAGGTTTTTATGGACAAAGTACACGAACGTGTAATTATCCCAACCGTAGAAGGTTTAAAGAAAGACAACATCCCTTACAAAGGCTTCATCTTTATCGGGCTAATTAGCTGCGACGGCGAACCTTTTGTAATTGAATACAACTGCCGCATGGGCGACCCGGAAACAGAAAGCGTCTTACCACGTATAGAATCTGACTTAGCCGATCTGTTTAAAGGTGTAGCCGAAGGTAACCTGGATACCAAAGAACTAATCATATCAGACAAAGTTGCCGCTACCATTGTGTGCGTGGCAGGTGGCTACCCTGGCGAATACATGAAAAACGATGTAATTACCGGGCTAGAAAACGTTCGTGGCTCTATCGCATTCCACGCGGGTACTTATGCCGATGGCGATGAGATCAAAACTTCTGGCGGCCGTGTATTAGCTATCACATCATTACAAGACACCATGTTTGATGCACTGCAACAAGCAACCCTTGATGCCAGCCGCATTTACTATGACGGTAAATATTTTAGAAAAGATATTGGGTTTGACTTGCTGTAAGAAGAGAGTCAAGAATCGAGACTTCTTCTTTCAAATCCCTCCCTCGGGAGGGGTGCGTAGGCATAGCGTAGTGGCAGGGAGGGGTTTAGCCGCCCTGTATACGACGAGGTTGCCGCACTACGCTCGCAATGACAAAATAATATAAAACAAGAAAGGCTCTCGATATCGAAGGCCTTTCTTGTTTTATATGTGATACCTAATTACTCTGCTTTGCTATTGCTTTTACCTTTAGCCAACAGATCATTCAACTTATCAGTTAAATCTGCGCCGCGTAGGTTTTTACCAACAATTTTACCGTTAGGATCTAACAAAAAGTTTTGAGGGATGGCTTGTACACCGTAAAGTTTAGCGGCATCATTATCCCAGAATTTAAGATCAGATACGTGGGTCCAGGTTAGGCCATCTTTATGGATAGCGGCCAACCATTTATCTTTAGCATTTGGGCGGTCCAATGATACGCTCAGGATGGTAAAGTTTTTATCTTTAAACTGGTTGTAGGCCTTAACCACATTTGGGTTTTCGTGACGGCAAGGGCCACACCATGATGCCCAGAAATCAACCAAAACATATTTACCACGGAAAGATGACAGCTTTACAGATACACCATTGGTATCGGCCATAGCAAACTCGGGAGCGGTAGCACCATAAGCAACACCTTTTAATTTCTCTAACTGCTCGGCATATTTTTTACCAGAAGTACTGTTTTGAATTTCTGGCGATAAATGGTGGAACATTGGGTCAAGCTCTTTGTAATCGGCGCTGTAAGTATAGCTGCGCAAGGCATTTAAGCTGATTACCGAAGAAGGGTTTTCATCAATAAATTTCTTAGTGATCGCTTTCTCGTGGTTATCTATCGCTTTCTCTGCAATATCAAATTGTTTTTTCTGCTCTTCAGACGGATTATCGCCAGCTGCTTTCTCCTTAGCGTTGATAGCCTCGTACTCATCATTAATTGGTTTTAAGGCCAATTGATATTTAGCGTTTTCTTCGCTTATTTTAGTACCGGTAGCTTTTGCGTTTTTGGCAACATCAGCACTGGTAATTGTGGTTGTACCTTTATCGATATAAATTTCGGTATAATCATAAGGGCTGTGGATACCATCGCCTTTAGGGTTAACAAACAGATCAGCCTGTGTGGGATCTGCAACTTCGCCTCTAAACTCAAAAGTACCATTAACCAACGCAACAGAATCTGTTATATTTTTGGTGCCCGAGCGGTAAGTTAAGTAAGCTTTAGCAGGTGCATTATAGGCGCCAATTTTGCCTTTAACGGTAAAGTTAGGGGTAGTTTGCGCAAAACTAATTGCAGGGATTGCAAGTAATGCGGTATAGACTATGGATTTAATCATCTTTCTACTAAATTTTATAGGTAGTTAAAAACCAAATATATAAAAAGGAAAAGAATAAAGAAATGAGGTGTTATAAGAATACTAATTGTTGATTTTGGGGTGATAAATACAGATACAATCAAGTTTTTTCATCATTCAAACCTCTCTTTTAATTTCCCTCTCGAGAGAGTAATAAGAATCCACTACAATGGAAACGACCAAAAAAGTAGTATTCAATATTAATTCCTTTAATTTACCCCATGCTTCAACTGCTTAGAAATAGCTTTCCGCAACTTAATGCGCAATGGGATAAATACGAATCCCTATATCACCGGGTAGAGGTACCGGCCAAAACGGTATTGCTGCAAGAGGGCGATCTGTCTAAGAAAGCATGGTACGTTGAGCAGGGCTGCATCCGCGCTTGGTTTAATAGCAAGGGCAAAGATTTAACACTGCAGTTCTTCTTAGAGGGGAGCGGTGTTACATCCATAGAAAGTTTCCGCCGAAACGTGCCGAGTATCTGCACACTCGAAACTATTGAACCAAGCATTTTGTACTGGATTGCCAAGAAAGAATGGGAGCATATTATGGCCGATCTGGATGAAATACCCGAAACCAGGCGCAAGCTGCATGAAATTACGCTCGACCGCCAGCTTAATTATATGCGGCACTTTATGTCGTTTATAAGGGATACGCCCAAAGAGCGCTATCTTAATTTGCTTAAAGAGCGGCCGGAAATCATCAAGCGCGTACCTCAACATTACATAGCTTCTTATCTGGGCATCACCTCGGTATCATTAAGCCGCATACGCAGCGCTGTCAGCAAGCAACATAACGATAGGTGACAAAATAGGAAAGGCTGCGATAAACCCAGCCTTTTCAAAATCTTGTTTCCTGTCTCTTATTTCTTGTTTCTATCTTCAAGACCCTGGGAACAACTCTGCCAGTTTCTTTTCCAGATCCTCGCCGCGCAGGTTTTTGCCAACAATTTTTCCTTGTGGATCAATCAGGTAGTTTTGGGGAATGGCGCGTACTGCGTATAACGCAGCTGCTTCGTTATCCCAGAATTTAAGATCTGATACCTGGGTCCAAACCAAGCCATCTGCTTTAACAGCAGCTTGCCATGCATCTTTGGCACCCGGTTTATCTAATGATACACCCAGTATGGTGAAGTTTTTGCTTTTGTATTTGTTGTAAGCCCTAACCACATTTGGGTTTTCCTGGCGACAAGGGCCACACCACGATGCCCAAAAATCTAATAGCACATATTTACCACGGAAAGATGAAAGTTTAACTGGTTTGCCATCGGCATCTGCCTGGGTAAAATCTGGAGCCACAGCACCAATTGACGTTACCATTAAGCCATCAATAGATTTTTTTAATTGCTTGGCTACTTCCATGTCTTTCAAACTTGGGTCGAGCGAATTATACATAGCCAATAACGGTGCAGGATCTGCAGTTGGGCCACCAAGCGAACTTAGCGCCAGCAAACTCAAGTAACTTTTCGGGTTATTTTTAATGTAAGTTGTTAGCACAGTTTGTTGCTGTGTTTGTGCTGCCTTTAAACTGCCTTGTACAAAGTTTTGATATTCTACGCTTTGTTGCTGGGCAAGTGTTGCACGCTGTGCATCATATTGTATCTTCTTTGCCTTTGTAATAATTGGCGTAAGCTGCGCCATCAACTTGGCATTATCATCATTTAAAACCGATCCTGTAATCTTTCCGGCAGCTATCGAGTCAACCGCGTTAACGCCAATCATTCCACTTTCCAGGTAAAGGTTTAGCATATCGGCACTGCTGTTATCCAGTTTCTCCAGCCCTACTCCTTTATGATCGTACAATAAGGTTGCATTAACCGGGTTTAAAACAGTACCCGTTATGACGAAGCCGCCCACGCTGATTGCGCACGAATCTACCATGCGGTTTGCACCCAGCGTATAAAACAGGTAAACCTTAGCCGGAGGAACTGCGTTAGCAATTTTGCCTTTAATAGTAAATTGCTGAGGCGTTTGCGCAAAGGTTATTGCGGGTATAAAAAGGGCAATATAAAGAAATATCTTTTTCATTAATCAATTAAGTATAAGGGATATTAACGTTAAAAATAACGCATCCGTATAAATGTTGTTAGCTTAATTTTTGGTAGGTGCGCCACCATAGATCGGGCATTTCGCCGCCTACTGCGGTTTGGTAATCTTCGTAGCGGCAAGGCACCAGGTGGAAACGCTCGTTAAGCGAGCCATTAGCCGGGTAAGGTACCTGCATCCACCAACGGTCCGATTTTTTGCTTTTTACAAACACCAGTTCGTGGTCATCATGCGTAAGGGTTGTTTTATAAATAAGGTATTGCGATTTGGGGTTAAGCGGAAAATCTGATTTTCTATTGTAAAAACCCTCCACAAAATACCAGATCATCTGCGCCATTAGCATAGCGGTTTGTCCGTTTACATCGTAAGCCGGGTTAAACTCGTAAAAACCGATAGAAGTTAGTTTATCATTATAACCTGCATAGCGACAGATCTGGCAAGCCTCTTCGCCATAAAAACCATTTGGCGAAGCATTGGCGTTACCCATGGCATCGGCACCACGGATGGCACCCATATCAAAGCTGATCATACTTGCATTGCGAATCACCGGCTCGGCCACTTTTATTTGTCCGCTTAGTTCGCCAAGGCGATGCACATCAAACAACAGCTTATCCATCACCCGTAAACTATCCTGACTGGTAAAATAGGTTTGATACCCAAGATTACTGAAGTTGAAAAGATAGTTGGGTTCGTGCAATAAGATCTTACTTAAAAAAGAGGCCGATGTGGTTTCGAAATGGTTACGTTCAAAATCATCATCCAAATCAAAAGCCTGATCTATAACAACCAGATCTACCCGTTGCTCCAGATCTTCGTAGGCCATAAACTGAGCGTAGGTTAAATCTTGCCCGCCACCGATAATGATAGGCAGGATATTTCCCCTGATCAATTCATTCACTACAGTTTTAAGCGCCACATAAGTATCTGTAATACTTGCCCCACGACGAATATCGCCCAAATCGGCTATTTTAACGGCAAAGCTGCCTTCGTGCAATTGATAAAGCCTTTCGCGCACATAATTGGGTGCGGTAGAGCAACCTTCATTATTGATGGCGTGGCGATCTTCCATTACGCCAATGATAGCCATATCATACTGCTGCTCTTCCAGATCAGGGAACTGCTCGGTATATATACTGATCTTGCGGCCCAGTTGGCTACTGTTGAAGCCATGCTTAGGTGTAATGTTGCTTAGATCAACAGGCGACAGAAAATCTGTTAATGACATAGGGATGCTTTACAAAAGCTCAAATATCAATTTAATTCAATTAATTTGCACTGTTTTATAAAAAATTACAAGCATGATACTGGTTACCGGTGCAACAGGTTTTTTGGGTGCTGAGCTGGTTAAACAGCTTGCCGAAACGGGTTTACCCCTACGCTGCACCAGGCGAAACCACTCTGTTATACCACAAATACTTCTTCAATATAGCGAGCTCATTGAATGGGTTGAGGCCGATATATGCGATATTTTCGCTTTAGAAGCCGCAATGGAAGGCGTTACCCAAGCTTATCATTGCGCTGCGTGGGTATCGTTTAAGCAGGCTGATAAAGAGCCGATGATTAGCACCAATGTTAACGGAACTGCCAATATAGTTAATGCTTGTATCGATGCAGGGGCGCGGTTAATCCATGTAAGTTCCATTGCCGCAGTTGGCATAGCCAAAACCGGCGAGCTGATTACCGAGAAGCATTACATCGAAGAAACGCCTACTAACAACGTTTACGCTATATCCAAACTGGAAAGCGAGATGGAAGTATGGCGTGGTATTGCCGAAGGTTTGAATGCAGCCATAGTCAATCCATCATTAATAATTGGCGCAAGTGCAGGCACAGCCGGCAGCGGAGCGCTTTTTGAAACCGTGCGCAAAGGTCTTAGTTTTTACACCAAAGGAAGCATTGGCCTGGTTGATGTGGCCGATGTAGCCAAATGCATGATTGCCCTGATGAACAGCGATATTATTGCCGAACGCTACATTATCAACGCCGAAAACTGGGATTATAAAGATCTGTTTAACACAGTTGCCAATAAATTTCATGTAAAGTCGCCAAGCCGCCAGGCCCAACCCTGGATGCTGGAACTAGCATGGCGCGGGGCTTCGCTTATTAGCAGCATAACCGGCAAAGACCCATCGCTGGATAAAATCTCTGCTCAATCTGCCAGTCAGGTTATGAATTACGATAATAGTAAGGTTAAGCAAGCTATAGAATTTGAGTTTAAGCCGATCAATAAAACTATTGATGAAATAGTAGCTGTACTGACTAAATAAATCCCTTCCAACTTTTCATTTCCGACGATAGGAGAAATCATCTGCGACAGGACATTCAAATCGTATAGGATCTCTCCTACTTCGAGATGACAGACTATTATTATACTTTCGCTATTTAGCTTTTAATCCTTGCTTAACTTACAGGCAATCAGTATAATTGTGAATGACAAAACGCATCGTATACCTGCTGTTTTCGTCATGCTTAATCGCCCCTAATTTGCATGCGCAAACCGCACGAAGAGACTCCTTAAACCTGGTTGCAAAAGCACAGGACGACGCCAACAATTTTAAGCTCAATAAAGCCGATCTTAAACAGTTCAGAAAACACCGGGATGCTTATATGGCTCAATACCGAAACGGCCCGAATCAAAATCCGCTTTCGTTACCACCGAACCCATTTCCAAAAAGTTTAACTCCGCCAACACCATCGGCGATGCAGAAGATTAGGTATGATTACAATCAAATCGACTACACATCTGATTATTTTAAACCAACAAAAGCCACCACTAAAGACACCACCCTAATACGGGATTCTATCTACGTTAAAGCCTTTAGAGATGCTGCTTATCAGCATACAACCGCAAGGCGCACGGCCGGGCATTATATAGCCATATGGGGTGGCGTTACAGTGGGCATATTTCTTATTATTGGATTTATTCTGATCGCCAATACGATGGGGTAATGGGATGGACAAAGGTTTTAGGCAAATAGCGCAGGTGGCCCGCACTTATGTTTCGACGACCCCGATAGCTATCGGGACCAGCATGGCGACGCTCTTTTTTAAAACCATATACAATCTCGCGCGCGTTTGCAACGCGTGCTTAACCGGACGGGCATTTGGAAATGCCCAACCAATCCGCACGCGTCAAAGACGCGCGCGAGTTAGGAGCGTATTTCTTATTATCGGGTTTATTCTTATTGCCAATACGATGGGATAAGAGGCTTGAAGGAAGGACGACGAACTTTTGTCCCCTTCCTGCGATGTCATTCTTATAATTATCCAGTCTCTTGCTTCTCACCCGACACGAATTTCATTTAAATCTTCGTACTGATTTTAAATTTTGCATTTTTGCGCCCACACTTAATGTATACTAAACACTATGAGCCAGTATTATATCATTGATTTCGACAGTACATTTACACAAGTAGAAGCCCTTGACGAACTGGCCCGTATTTCGCTCAAAGATCACCCGGATCGTGAGCTGATTTACAAGAAGATAGAAGACCTGACCAATGCCTCAATGGAAGGCCGCCTATCGTTCACAGATAGTTTAGAGCAACGTGTAAAACTACTGGAAGCCACCCGCGACCACCTGAAACAGCTGGTAAAACACTTACGCAAAAAGGTATCAACCTCATTTTCGCGCAATAGCGATTTCTTTAAAAACCATCAGGATGAGGTATTGATCGTATCCGGCGGATTTAAGGAATTTATCACCCCGGTGGTTACCGAGTACCAGATTAAGAAAGAGAACATCTACGCCAATACATTTATCTTTGATGAGGATGACAAAATTGTAGGTTATGATCGTACCAATCCGCTATCGCAAGAAGGGGGCAAGGTTAAACTGCTTAAAGAACTAAACCTGCCCGGCGATATTTTTGGTATAGGCGACGGTTACTCTGATTTCCAGTTAAAGGAATCGGGCATGATCAAAAAGTTTTTTGCCTATACAGAGAATATTGAACGTAAATCTGTTACCGAAAAAGCAGACCATATTACCCCTAGCTTTGATGAGTTTTTATACATCAACAGGTTGCCGCGTGCTATCTCTTACCCTAAAAATAGGATCAAGTGTTTAATAGCAGGTAAAGTTGATGAAGAAGCGATCAGCCAAATGCAGAAAGAGGGTTACAACGTTCGTCAGCGCGATACGATCGAACTCAAGTACTTGGAAGAAGCAGGTGTATTACTTTGTGCCGAAGATGTGCAGCCTACGCCAGAACAACTGGCAGATGCACCACGCTTAAAAGTGATTGGTTGCTTTGGCAAAGTGGCCAGCCGCAAACTGGCAGACACTGCCTGCGAAAATGGCGTTATTATTTTCGACGACCCTAAAAATAACCCACGCAGTTTTGATTTTATACCCAAGCGTGTAATCTCATTTATGAACGAGGGGAAAACCCATACCAGCTGTAACTTCCCCGATCTGCAGCCACCACGTGTTAGCAATGCACACAGGCTAATCCACATTCACGAAAACGTGCCGGGTATTTTGGCCAAGATCAACGATGTATTTGCCCAGCACAACATCAATATCGTGGGCGAATTCCTAGTGACCAACTCACAAATTGGCTATGTAATTACAGATGTAAATAAAGGGTATGATACAGATGTGTTAGATCAGCTTAAAGCCATCCCCCAAACAATAAAATTTAGACTTTTATATTAATGATAGAATGAGTGAAGGATGGAATGATGGAATGGGAAAAACTATTCTATCATTGGTTATTTATTCACTCATTCTATCATTCAAAATTCATTCATTCTCTTTAAATGGCACTACCAATACCGGCATTTCGGCATGGCGGACTACGTGTTCTGCAACACTACCCATAAACAGCCGATCTAAACCGGTACGGCTGTGGGTACCAATTACAATCAGATCTGCTTTAAACTCTTTGCTGCAACTGATGATACCATCGGCTGTTGAGCCATAATCGGTAAAGTGAGTTACTTCTAAACCTTCTCCGTAGGTCTTGATAGTATTTTCTATTATATCGTCCGAAATATGGTTCTGAATATCCAGCATTTCTATTCCAACCATGTTAACACCAGTTTCCAGCGGCATACCGATTGTAGTATCTGTAACCGGTGAAGGAATATATGTTGCTTCGATAATATGTACTAAGCCCACCGCCGCACCAAATTGTTTAGCCAGATCGAAACCTGTTTTAGCAGCATGCTTGGCAAATTTACTGTCGTCTATGCCTATGAGTATTTTTTTGAAGGTAGTCATGATGGTTTATGTTAATATAGATAAAACGCTGTATGCAGAATATGTTTTCCCAAGGTAGGTTTTTACTTTCAAATGTATAACACACCTCTAAGCCTCTCGGGAGAGGAAACAATGCAACTATCCCTTATACTTATCAAATAACTTATTCCAATAGCCCTCTTCAATCTTAGCATTGCCTTTTCGCTGCGCAGTGTAAATACCGCTATCTCCGCTAAAAAAGTAAGCGGTAAAGCAGGCAATGGCAAATAGCATGGCATGTTCGCCGCCAAATAACTCAATACCCATTAGGGTACAGGCCAGTGGGGTATTGGTTGCACCGGCAAATACGGCGATGAAGCCCAATGCAGCGAAAAGGCTTACGGGGGCATTCAGTATTTCGGCCAGGGTATTACCCAATGTAGCACCTACATAAAAGAGCGGCGTAACCTCTCCTCCTTTAAAACCTGTGCCCAAAGTAATGGCGGTATAAATGAGTTTCCATAACCAGCTAAAAAAATCGGCCCCGCCATGTTGAAAGGCCGAGACAATGGTTACTGCTCCCGGGTGTTCGGGCTCTACGCCTAAACTTAAATAATCGGGCTTACCGATTATGAAGGTAAGGCCGATGATAATTAACCCACCACAAAAGGGGATCAGCCAATCAATTTTAATCAGTTTAAGCGAGAAGGCTTTTACAGCATGTGTGGCGTTAGCAAAAAGATAACTAGCCAAGCCAAACAGAGCTGAAGCAAAAATCACTTTAACCACCAGTAACAAATCTAATGGTAAGTGATGATGATAATATTCGACGCTGGTTTTAATAATGTCGATATGGTAAGCGGTGTGATGGATACCCCAAAAGGCAACTGTAGCATCGCCCACAAAACCTGCAATAAGGCAGGGCAGCAAAGCATTGTATTGGATGCGACCGATGGTGATTACCTCCAAAGCGAAAATAGCTCCAGTTAGCGGTGTGCCAAAAACAGCGCCAAAGCCAGCGGCTATACCAGCGGTAAGTAGTATTCGTTTATCAATGTCGTTAAGTTTAAACAGGCTCACAAAAAAGTTGGCTATGCTACCGCCGATCTGCACAGCCGTACCTTCCCTCCCGGCCGAGCCTCCGAATAGGTGTGTTATAACTGTAGTAACTAAAATAAGCGGTGCCATGCGTTTTGGTACGCCCGCGCCGGGCTCGTGAATTTCGTCGATAATTAAATTATTGCCCCGCTCAGCCGAACGTCCGTATAACTTATATAAAAAATGAATAGCAACACCGGCCAAAGGCAACAGGTACAATAACCATGGATGCGCAAAACGATAGTGAATGGCCCAACTTAAAAGCCATAAAAACAAAGCTACCATGCTACCAATAGCCACGGCAATAGGCAAAGCGATAAGTGTACAACGGAAACTGTAAACGATGATGGAAAGTTGGGATGACAGAAATTTTTTCATAAACCTACATGCAAATAAATAAAATTATTCGAGTAGGCGTCATCAGCTTTTTAGGGCGGTTCAAATAGGCAGCTCACCATTGCCTGTCAATACAATACAAATATGGCTTAAAAAAGTATTCGGCGCAATAGGGCTTAATTCTTTTTATATTTTTGTGCATGCAGTTTACACCCGAAATTACCGAAAGGCTAGATCTGTTGCAGCAAAAGTACGAGGCTATGGGGCAAGATATGGCCTCATACCTGGATGGTTTGCTGTATGCCGATTTTCTGACCTATTGGGATTACATTCACCTGGACACGCTACTAAGTTTACAAAGCCCGAAAACGCCGTTTCCTGATGAAGAGATCTTTATCATGTATCACCAGATCACCGAGCTTTACTTTAAACTTACCCTGCACGAGTGTAAACAAATTGCTGCCAAGAAGATCTTACCGCCGAGTTTTTCACCACTCGTTTAAAACGCATTAACAACTATTTTAACGCGCTGGTTAACTCGTTCGAGGTAATGGTTGAAGGGATGGAGAAAGAGCAATTCTTGAAATTCAGGATGTCATTATTACCAGCCAGTGGCTTTCAATCAGGCCAATACCGCATGATTGAGATCTTTGCTACCGACTTTACAAACCTGGTGGCAAAAGATAAGCGCGAAGAATTAAGAGGCGGCAGCATCGAAGAACAGTTTGAACACATTTACTGGAAATTTGGAGCTACCGAGCTATCAACCGGTAAAAAAACGCTTACGCTTAAACAGTTCGAGAAAAAGTATGCGGATACTTTTATTGCCCTGGGTAAAAAATGTGCCGACTATAACTTTAACAAACTATACCGCCAGCTTAAAGAAGCCGGAAAGGATACGCCACAACTAGCAGATCAATTACGCCAGTTGGATACCCATGTAAACGTAAACTGGCCGCTTGCCCACTACAAATCTGCTGTAAAATACCTGCACCGCGAACCCGAAGAAATTAAGGCTACCGGCGGTACCAACTGGCAGAAATACCTGCCTCCGCGTTTTCAGAAAAGAATTTTTTATCCGGAGTTGTGGACTACAGAGCAAATTGAGAACTGGGGAAAGGGCTGGGTTGAGAACGCATTGAGTTAGCGCTTGTTACGCTTAGTCACCTTAGCCTCTATCAATTTTTTAATCTGATCAAATTTCTCAAACTCCTGCGCAATTACAAAAGCATTTTTAGAGGTCGACTTACATTTTAATTCGATGCCCTTTGCATTGGTTTCTACGGCAGTAATGTCGGCAATTTTAATCTGCTGCTCGCGCTTGCCTAGTTCTGTCAACGTAACGGCATCATCGCTCACGGCAACCGTCATGGTATCGATGCGTTGATTCGATTTTTTGATGCTGAGAAATAGCAGGATAACCGCAATAAGCGATACTGCCGCGCCCAAAACCAGGAAGCGGAAATTGTATTCGCTCCTAACCACCTGGTAAACAATTAAACCCACCGGAAACATGTAAGGCACAAACAAACTCAAGTTAGTCTGGCGTTTTAATGCGGGCGTTTTTTTAGGGTCGGTATGGTAAGTATGTATTGCTGTGCTCATAATATTTCGCTAAGGTCTATTTTTCCGGCTTATAAATTGAGATTTAGTTCATAAATACCTAAATTGCCACCTTTCAAATCTATTGGGCCATGACAGACACGTTGGACATCAAAATTACAAAAACAACCCATTCCCGTTTACAAGAAACGGACTTTACTAACCTGGTATTTGGCCGTACCTTTTCTGACCACATGCTTGTGGCAGATTACGCAGACGGTGAATGGAAGAACTTCGAAATTGTACCTTATGGCGAAATTGCCCTTAGCCCGGCCATTTCTGCATTGCATTACGGACAAGCGTTTTTCGAAGGAATGAAAGCTTATAAACATGCTGATGGCCAGGTCTCGATATTTCGTCCTGATAAAAATGCGGCACGTTTCAATAAATCAGCAGAACGCCTTTGCATGGCCGAACTTCCTGAAGATCTGTTTGTGCAAAGCATCGCCGCTTTAGTTGATCTTGATCGCGACTGGATCCCTGCACAGGCAGGCCATTCTTTATATATCCGTCCGTTTATGTTTGCAACGGATCCTTACTTAGGTGTTAGCCCGTCTACAACCTATAAATTTATGGTGTTAACCGGCCCGGTTGGTCCGTATTTCACCAAGCCATTGCGCGTGAAATTTGAAACACACTACACCCGTGCTGCCGAAGGTGGTTTTGGTTATGCCAAAGCAGCCGGTAACTACGGTGGATCTATGCTGCCATTTAAAAAGGCAGCCGAAGAAGGTTTCGATCAACTGATCTGGACTGACGCTAAGGAGCATTTATATGTTGAGGAAATGGGCGCAGCCAACGTAATGTTTGTGCTGGATGGTACATTGGTAACCCCATCAACCCGCGATACTATTTTAGATGGCGTAACCCGCGATACTGTATTGACCCTTGCAAAATCATGGGGCATGCCGGTTGAAGAACGCCGCGTATCTATTGCCGAGGTTGTTGAAGGTGCTAAAAACGGCAAACTGACCGATGCTTTCGGTGCTGGTACTGCAGCTACCATTGCCCCTGTTGGCTCACTAAACTACAACGGCGAAGAGTACACCATGAGCGACCCTACAACCCGTGAGTTTTCTCAGAAAGTATTAAAAACCTTAGACGATATCCGCTACGGAAAAACCACTGATACTTTCGGCTGGAATTATATTGTGTAAACGTTTGACGTGGGACGTTATACGTTTTACGTGATCTTATAAAAGAAAAGCGCCTTAGATGTCTAAGGCGCTTTTCTTTTATACTTCGTAGAGACACAACAATTTGTGTCTCTATATATTTAATGTTCATTATTCAGGAGACACAAAATATTGTGTCTCTACTATATATTTTATTCTACAGAAACGGTTAAACCTTCCTGCTGTAATATTTTACGGTAAACCTCCATCTCGGTAAATGAGCCTTCCAATATGGCGCATTTGCCTTCATTGTGTACCTTCCAGGCTATTTTTTCGGCTTGGCCTTCAGAGTAGTCCAGGTACTTCATCATGCAGTAAATAACATGATCAAAACTGTTCACATCATCGTTCCACAATATAAGGCGGTGCACTTCTTTTAGTCCCGCTAATATTTCCTCAAGTGTGAGTGTTTCTTCCTGTACTTCAGTCGGCATAGTCGTATTGTAATCACAAATTTACTTAAAAAGCATAATAAACACACTAAAAATGTGTTATACATGCAAATTGATCATTTTTAAAAACCCCTATTACAAATGAAACCTCGCTTTATCGCTTTGTGTTTTTGTGCAGCAACCTCATTACTGCTCTCTACGCATGTTAATGCACAATCTAAAACAACCGCTACATTACAAGGTCCGCCTACCGGTATTAAAATTGATGGCGACCTGAAAGACTGGGGTGATAGCCTGCGGTATTACAATGAAGATAAAAAGTTAAACTATGCCCTGGCTAATGATAAAGAGAACCTTTATATGGCCATCAGGGTTAATGATCGTACCGAGCAGATCCGCATTATCCGCGCCGGGCTTACGCTGAGCGTTAATACCAAAGGCAAAAAGAAAGAGGTGAGTAGCATTACCTTCCCGGTTGGCAATCCAGATCAACCACAAACAGGGCTGGATGATAAAAAAACTAATCCCGATCTGTTGGATCAGCAAGACCGCGACGAGATGATGAATGCCAAGCTAACCAAATTGCGCAATATTAAAGTAACCGGTTTCCCGGATATCGAGAGCGACATCATCACCACATCAAACACATACGGCATTAAAGTGGCGCTTAATATTGATGCCGATGGCTACCTTAATTACGAGGCAGCTATCCCCCTAAAGTTTTTCCACGCAGATGCGGCCGATAAATCTGAATGGGCTTTTAACATCAAAATAAATGGTGTTACCCACCCTACCAGCAAAACCGGCGATGCAGACGCAAATGCCGGCGGAATGGGCGGCGGCCGTCATGGCGGTGGTGGCATGGGTGGCGGAGGCATGGGCGGTGGCCGTCACGGCGGCGGTGGTATGGGTGGGGGCCGAGGTGGCATGGGCGGCTCTACCAATGGCAGCGACCATTCAGAGATTTCCAAGTCAATGGATTTCTGGGAAAAATATTACCTGAGTAAAGGCGAGTAGAAACCCGCCTTTACTCTACTTTATAACGATAAACGTGGCGGCCAATATGGCCGTCATTATCAATTCCCTCAACCACTATACGATAGGTGCCTTTGGTACCTGCATTCAAAAACTCGATAGCAGCTTTACCGTCTTTGTCAGTAATTACGTTGGGATTCCAGTAAATGGTGCTGCGTAAATCGGCCAGCGTGGCGTTTGTTTTTGGATCATCGTACTGGGGCGAATAAAAAGTGCGGGCTAAATAGTATCCTTTTGGCGAATAAGTAATAATACCCGGTTTTACTACCGGCCCCATATATTCACTTCCATTTTTAGTATTTACCACAATTACGCCCCCTCCCCCTATCGCTCCGTATACACCGGCACTTGAAGCACGTAAATACTCTATACTGCTTATCTGTGAAGGTATTGCATCGTTAAGATAGGTCGAATCAGCCGGCATACCATCAACAAAAATTGCGACTGGCCTACTAAGTGTTAAAGACATGCGACGGAGCGGATAAGGTACCCCTTTATAAAACTCTACTCCCATCAACCTGCTCTGCAAAATGAAAGCTAAACTTGGATCATTCATTTTATCAAGTTCCGCAGAAGTCATAATAAAGTCGGCATTGCCAGCTCCTCTTAAGTTTGATGAATGTGGTACCAAGATCTTTTTATCTTTAATCACTACTTCCTTTAACATAATTGAGTGTTTACTCAGCCCATATTTTACTTCCTGCTCGTATAGCTTATTATTGTTTACTAAATAAGATTTGATCGAATTATTGACATTAACTTCAATATCCGGCGTATTTTTATTGTAAGTAACAATCTGATCATTTGTATCATCCGGCGTTATATCAACATTTCTCTTATCCTTTTCGGTACGTGCTTGTACCAAAAACTTTGCGCTGTCTCTAAAAACCAGGTTGTTAAAAACAAAATGACCTTTAGCATCGGTAACAGTATCTAATGAGAACGCACCGCCCCCCATATTAAACAGTAGTACCTTGCTGTTAGCAACAGGCTTCTCTTTATAGGTTTTTACAGTACCTGATATCTGAAGAGATAACTCGGGCTGATAAACTACAGGGTCAAATTTATCATTCATCACTTGTTTCCACTCAAACCGACGGTAACCCTGGGTAAGCATCAGTACGTCCAATTCGTCTTTGACTTGCTGGCTACTCCCCGTAAAATAATAATTGGGCTTTTCGATATAACCCTTAATATCCGAGCTCAGTAGCATGCTCGATAATATCGTAACCTCGTCCGATTCATTAACTGGCACCTGGCTTTCATCTATTACCGCAGCAGAAAGACTCGACATTACCGGTTTATCACCATCTGCATGAGCTGCAACCTGCAAACTTACTTTTGCCCGCGGTGCATAGGTTTGCAGGTTTGATGTAACAGCCAGATTTAAGCCATCGGGCCTGTTTATAAAAATCACACGCTCGTTAATCGCATTGCCTGCGGCATTCAATAAAGTAAACTGTGCAACACCAGATGGGAAACGATCTTTAGGTATTTTTAGCGACAGCGATCCATTCTCCATTTTATTTTTTGCCGCAAAGCAAACGCTACCACCAGATTGCGCGAATAAATTAATTTCATTCCCCACCAATGCCTGGCTTGCCATTATTCTTACTGCGACATGATCCGGGTCATCAGGAATGTTGCCATTCACAATCATCACATACCCCTGATCCAGGGCTTTGGGTAAAGCAACTGTATTCTGCGATCCATCTTCAAAAGCAATCCGGACCTGATAGGTTTTACCCGCCTCCGGCACCAATATAAATGTTCCCATCCCCAAATGCAGGGTTGCTATTTTTGATACTTCGTGATTGCTATTATCTACAACTATCCCATTAATCGCCTTACCCAGGCCATCATTACCAACTGCTTTAAAAGCTACTTTACAGGGCAAATTATTTACCAGATACCCGCCCTCTGGAAAAAACTGAACATCAATTTTTCCTGGAGTTACTTTAACAGGCAGTGCGTTGGTCACAATGGTTTTCTCGTCGATTTTTATTTTAGCTACAATACTACCTTCGCTTATTGGTGACTTCGTTCTGTTAGTTAATAAGATAGACAAATCACCTTTACTATCGGTTACACCACTACTTCTTGAAATATTTTGCTTATTAAGTTCCACTTGATAGCTTACCTTTTTGTTGGTATAAGGTTTACCACTTAAATCGGTATAATTAATAAGCGCATTTACTACCTGCTGCCCGTTTTGTGTGATATAGGTAAAAGTAGTTTTGGTGAATACTTTATTTATCGCATTGCCAATATGAATGGTTTTATCAAAGAAATAATCGGGACCGGCATTGCGCATCCAACGGGTATAAGCCCTAATGCGATAGTTACCTTCCTGCAGGGTATCAGATAAAGCAATATCGCCATAAGCCAAACCGGCAATGAGTGGTAATTTGATAGCTTGTTTAACAGAATCTTTATCGTCTATCAACTCTACATTAAGTGCGCCATTTAATGTAGAAAGGTGATGTTGAGGACCAACTGTTACGTAGGCTTTAAACCATATGTCATCGCCCGCGGTGTAATAGGGCTTGTCGAAATGCAGATATACTTTCTCTTGTGGATACTCACTCGTCCACTTTTCTAAGTGGGTTGCAGCTTTTTTTATGGGATCTTCCTGAAATTTATTAGCACCCAATAAAGTTAAAGGCACTATAAATGTCAATAATAATGTAGATAGGTTTTTAAGAAGCATAGGTTTAGGGATGTTACTTATTAAACGGCAGAAGATCCTTATTGTTGCGAATGCTAAACTTAAAAAATGTGTTTATTCTACCTTATAACGATAAACATGGCGGCCAATACGGCCGTCATTATCAATTCCCTCAACCACTACACGATAGGTGCCTTTGCTACCTGCATTAAAAAACTCGATAGCAGCTTTACCATCATTATTGGTAATTACGTTAGGGTTCCAGTAAATAGTGCTGCGTAAATCGGCTAAAGCGGCATTAGTTTTAGGATCATCATATTGAGGCGAATAAAAGGTTCTTGCCTTGTAGAATCCTTTAGGCGAATACCTGATCAACCCCGGCGTATAGCGTTGATAGCCGTTATCGCTAACTTCGTTACCTCGTTTGGTATTAACTATAATAACACCAGCCCCTCCTCTCGAGCCATATATAGCTGTGTTACCGCCACTTCTTAACACTTCGATACTACCTATATCGTAGGCGTTCATCTGCGCTAAATACTCAGGCTCTACATAAACGCCATCTACTATAATCTGCATTGGCCTGTTAAAGCTTCGGGTAGAATAAGCGACACCTCCTCTAAATATAACCCCCAGCAACCTGCCCTGTAAGCAAACAGTAATATCAGGACATCCCATATTTGCGAATACATCACTTTTTATAACCTGGTCTGCATTGCCCGGGCCATTCAGATTTGATGAATTTTCTAGTACAGGCTTCTTCTTTTCTGTAATTACTACTTCTTTAAGCATAATGTTGTGATTGCCCACGCCATACTTTATTTGCTGCTGATAAAAAAGCTTACTGCTTTGCAGATAGGTTAACATGTTAGCGCCAAGATCGATATCGGGTGCATTTACATTAGTAGTTACTTTTTGCCGCCCTACGTTATCCAAGTCTATATCCACATATTTTTTGTCTTTCGCGGTACGTGCCTGCACCACAAAGCGTATGCTATCCTTAAAAGTCAGATCTTTAAAAACAAAGCGTCCGTTTGCATCAGTAAGTGTATCCAGAATAAATATTCCGCCTGCTGTGGTAAACAATGTCACTTTGCCCCCCAAAACAGGTTTATTGTTTGATGTATGTACCCTGCCAGATACCTGCAAAGTTTTTTCGGGCTCATAAACAGGCGGGGTAAAATTATCGTTCATTAACTGTTTCCACTCAAACCGTCGGTAGCCTTGCGTTAGCATTAGTAAGTCCAGATCATCCTGCCTTTGTTTGTCGTTATTAACAAAGTAGTAATTCGGCTTTTCAATATAACCCTTAATGTCTGAGCTGAGTAGCATACTAGATAAAATCGTTGTCTCATCCGATTCATTTACCGGCACCTTTGTTTCATCAATTACCGAGGCCGACAAACTGGCCCGCACCGGTTTATCATCGGGGCTGTTTGTCGATAGATCGAACTTCACCTTTTCACGTGGCGCATAGGTCTGTTTAGCCGATGTCACATCCAATTTTAAACCATCTGCACGGTTTACAAAAATCAATCGTTCGTTAACAGCCTCGCCGGTTGCACTAAATAAAGTAAACTGCACAATTCCAGATGGGAAGCGGTCTTTAGGTATTTTAGAAGCAATAGCGCCGTTTACCAATTTATTTTTGGCTGCAAAGCAAACGTTGCCGCCAGCCTGAGCTACTAAATTAATTTCGCTGGTTGCCAATGCAGGGCTGGCAATTATCCTGATCAAAACATGGTCGGGGTCATTAGCCATGTTACCGTTGATGCTCATTATATAACCCTGATCCAGTGCCTTTGGTAAGGCCACCGTACTTTGCGAACCATCCTCATAACTGATCTTGGCCTGGTAAGTTTTACCAGCTTCGGGTATCATGATAAATGCGCCCATCCCCAGGTGCTGGGTTGTTATTTTCGCTACTTCCTGGTTATTATTATCCAGCACTACCCCATTGATTGCCTTGCCTAAGCCATCCTCACCAACAGCTTTAAAGGCAATTTTAGAAGGCAAGCCATTAACAAGGTTACCACTCTCGGGGAAAAACTGCACATTAACTTTGGCTGATACTGCCCTTACAGGTAATACATTGGTAACGGATACCTTTTCTTCAATTTTAATTTTAGTAGTGATAGCGCCTTGCTTTACCGCAACCTGTAATGGGTTGGTAAATGAGATATGCAGATCGCCCCTGGCATCGGTTATTCCCTTGCCTTTCGATACATCCTTGTTATTTAACTGCACCTGGTAGCTTACTTCTTTGTTGGCGAAAGGTGCATCGCTTAAATCGGCATAATTTATCGCGGCATTGATAACCTGCTTACCATCCTGATTGTTATAAGCATAGTTTGCCTTGGTAAGCACCACATTTTTAGTAGCATTACCTATCTGTATCGTTTTATCGAAAAAGTAATCGGGGCCTGCATTACGCATCCAGTTGGTGTAAGCACGTATGCGATAGCTGCCTGCAGCCAGTGTATCAGACAATGCGAAATCGCCATTGCCCAAACCTGCCACAAGCGGTATTTTGATAGCTTGTTTAACAGAATCTTTATCATCAATCAGCTCCACATTCAGGGCACCGCTCAAGGCCGATAGCCTGTGCTGCGGACTTACTGTTACGTAAGCTTTAAACCACATATCATCACCTGCTGTGTAATATGGTTTGTCAAAATGTAGATATGCTTTCTCTTGCGGGTAATCGTTCAGCCATTTATCCAGCTGTGCAGCCGCTTTTTTAATGGGGTCATCTTCGGCTTTTATAAAACCGAACAAAGCAACCGACACCATAATGGCCAGCGCAAACAGGGGTATTTTTTTCGTGAACATAGGTAAAGTGCATTATAATTACACGCCCACTACTATTAACAAGCTACTAGAACTTGTTCTTCCACATCATACTTTCAACCGGGCGAGTTGTTGGGTTGTTGTATTTAGCATTGCCTTTAGTATTATACAATGTCTCAATATCACCTTCTACTACAAAATAAATAAGCTGACCAATCGGCATCCCAGGATAAATCTTAACCGGCTGCGTACAAGAGATCTCCAGCGTCCAGGTATTGCAAAAGCCTACATCCCCTTTGCCCGCCGTGGCATGGATATCGATACCCAAACGGCCGGTGCTCGATTTACCTTCTAAAAACGGAACGTGTTTATGCGTTTCGGTATACTCAACAGTTACGCCAAGGTAAAGCGTATTGGGCTGTAATACAAAGCCATCTTTAGGTATTTCGAAATGATCTATCTCGTTATGCGCTTTGGCATCCAACACGCGGTTGCGGTAAGTTGCCAGGTGTTTCCCAAGGTGTACATCGTATGAATTAGTTCCCAGGTTTTCGCGATAAAAAGGCTCAATAATGATATGTCCCTTCTCAATTTCCTCTAAAATGCGCTTATCCGATAAAATCATATATTAGGCAGTCGTTAGCGTACTAATTTATAATTATTTGACATAAGTTTGCCATCGATTTTGCAATTTTACTTTTATGGCTATAGCGTACCGCCAACAGGTGGACCCGGATACTGAATTTGCTCTTTGGAAGATTGAAGAAGAGGCTGATGAATTATATAATCAGCTCCAACTTAATGACGAGGAGAAAGCCTACATTGAAAAACTAAGCAAGGGCAAAAGAAATTTGCACTGGCTCGGTACACGGGTATTGCTACGCAAAATGCTGAAAACAGAAGAGTACATTGATTGCCGGGTGGATGCCCATGGCAAACCCTACCTTGTAAACCTCCCCTATCAGATTTCGCTAAGTCACTCGTTTGATTATGCCGCCGTGATGCTAAGCAAGCACCAACCGGTAGGTATCGATATAGAGCAGATTAAAGAAAAGGTTGAGCGCATTGCCCACAAGTTTATGCGCCCCGAAGAAATGGCTTTTTTAGATCCCGCCCATAAAATACAACAGCTATATGTTTGCTGGTGCGTTAAAGAAGCTGTTTATAAATGCTATGGGCAAAAAGAGGTTTCGTTTGCCGACAACATCCTGCTGCAACCCTTCGATTTCAATACGCAGGGAACGGTATCAGCAAGCTTGCTAAAAGGCGATGTGGATATTAACTACCAGGTTGGGTATTTGCAGTATGAAGATTATATGGTGGGCTACGTAAAAGGATAACAATGAAAAACAAACAGGTAATATACCACGATTGGGGGTTGATAGATTATAAAGAAGCATGGGATAAGCAGGAAGCCATTTTTGCCGACACTGTGAATACTAAAATCGCCATCCGTAACCTGCAGGTGGCAGGCGAGGAATTACCGGTAGAGTTATCTACCAAAAACCACCTGATATTTTGCGAACACCCGCATGTTTATACACTAGGCAAAAGTGGCAAGGCAGAAAACTTACTGCTAGACGATAAAGGCCTCGAAGATAACCACGCCGTTTACTATCCCATTAATCGTGGCGGCGATATCACCTACCATGGCCCCGGCCAACTGGTAAGCTACCCAATATTAGACCTCGATAACTTTTTTACCGACATACACCTATACCTGCGCACGCTTGAAGAAGCCGTTATTAATACTTTAGCCGAGTTTGGCATTAAAGGAGGCCGCTACCCTGGCTATACCGGTGTTTGGCTGGATGCCGATAATGACAATGCCCGTAAAATTTGTGCGATGGGTGTACGCTGCAGCCGTTGGGTTACTATGCATGGCTTAGCCCTTAACGTTAACACCGATTTGGATTATTTTAAAAATATAGTTCCCTGCGGGATAGATGATAAAGCCGTAGCCTCTATGCAGCACGAATTGGGTACCGAAGTTAATATTGAAGAAGTTAAAAAAATCCTTAAACACCATATTTCCGTATTATTTGATATGGAAATAGTGGGATGAGAATATTAAGCAGCATATTAATTGCCATAACAACCGCTACCGGTTGCAGCAAACAACCAATGGATACTACCAATACATCGCAACCCGTGATTACTACAACGCCGGTTATGGCACCAGCTGTTACTGGTAAAGACACTATTACCTATCTTGCCCTCGGCGACTCATATACCATTGGCGAGGCAGTACCACAAATTCAATCTTTTCCCTACCAGCTGGCTTCGCAATTAAGGCTCAACAACTTTAATATAGGCAACCCTATGATTATTGCGACAACTGGTTGGACGACTACCCAGTTGAAGGATGCCATTGCAGCAGCGGCGTTAAAGAAGACTTTTACGTTTGTTACTTTATTAATCGGTGTAAATAATCAATACCAAAACTACAACCCCGATGCATACCGGGCCGATTTTAAAGATTTGGTGAACACTGCAGTATTATTAGCAGGCGGATATAAGAACCGTGTTTTTGTATTATCAATTCCTGATTACTCGGTAACACCATTTGCCGCCAGCAGCAACAAAGATCTGATCAGACAGGAATTGGATATCTTTAACGACATCAACCAGAACGAGAGTAACCTGGCAGGTGTTTATTATCTAAACATTACAGGTATCTCCCGCAATGCCGCAACAGATCCGTCTTTACTCGCCGTCGATGGTTTACACCCTTCAGGATTAATGTATAACCAATGGGTAACGGAGTTGATTAAACAGGTAATACCGAGTTTAAAAGCTACGCATTAACACTCCGGTAAACTCAGCGGGATATTGATAGCTAAGCCACCGTCTGAAGTTTCTTTGTATTTCGAGTTCATATCCTGCGCGGTTTGCCACATGGTTTTCACTACGGCATCTAAACTTACTTTGGCGTTATCAGGATTTGTCTGTAACGCCAATTGCGATGCTGTAATAGCTTTAATAGCGCCCATAGTATTACGTTCGATGCAGGGAAC
>Ga0116227_10002338_pt1 | contig 43238 bp, 33 predicted proteins | sample S1TSphgellanicum_FD_89693 | JGI IMG/M metagenome (GOLD analysis project Ga0116227, IMG submission 89693) | Host-associated microbial communities from peat moss isolated from Minnesota, USA - S1T2_Fb - Sphagnum magellanicum MG | ecosystem: Host-associated > Plants > Peat moss > Unclassified... | reverse complement strand
TTTTCAATTTTTGTGAAGTAGGTGAGTTGGTCTTAATTCACAAGAAGACTTAGCCAAATTTTGGCTATAGGTCAGAGAGGACATTAGATTAATTTAGGAATCCTGCTGTGTGTTGGCAACGTGCTTGGAACTTGTTATCTAAATATGATTTTCTTTTTATTTTCTTTTTACTTCTATATATGGCAACTTTGGGACTTCTTTCCCAAAATATCCTGTGTAGGATTTGCACTGCCTTTTTTTTGGTCGCCAAGTGCCAAAATTTGGTCCCCAAAGGACAGCTGGGTTGTATGGATTGTAGCCATTTTCAAGATTCCTGTTATTATCTGGCTACCTCATTCAAAATTTGGCGAATTTCTTTAATTGGTATTCAAAAAGTGGCCAAAAAACCTCAAGAACATCATTCTTTTATTTATTTATTTATTTATTTATGTTTGGTTTTGATTTCTTAAAAGAAATTTGACAAGATGCAATAATTCTCCACAAACAAAACAAGGTGTGTTATACACAATGGCCATGCCATTAATTTAATATTAACAATTGATATTGTATGATAAATTGGTCATAGCTAGGGGAAATTTTTTAAAAGACCTATTTCAATGCACATCATCATATTGTTGTAAAAGAAAATCTGTCATCACATTAATTATGAAGAACCCAAAAGGGATCTCACATTAAATGATGACATGTTCTACAAACCTATCTAAACATTTTTTAAATTGTTACCAAACCAAAACCAATTAAATGATGACATGTTCTATAAACCGATCTAAACATTTTTTAAATTGTTACCAAACCAAAACCAATAGGGAAATGTCACTTTTCAATTTTTTGCAAATCTAATGACTTTTTTCTCCCAAAAAAATGATAAAATGTTTGCTTTTCATATTTATTTTTACATTTGTGCAAAATTTCAAACCAAAAATAAAATAAAGACTCATCACGACGACACATGCATTTGAATGTTTTCAATCACATTGTCACATTTTGGAAAAAGCACATGAATTTTTGCATATGATGGGTGCCATAACCATTTTTGGAGAAAGTATTTTCATATTCAGTTTTGTGGATTATGGGTTGGTGACAAAGTCACTTAGGCCTGGGTGCACCCCTTTGAGGAGGTGGCACAGAAAACAAAAGATGAATGTGAATCTTTTTACAACCAAATTAAGATGAATCATCTCTCCTAGTTTCTAGGGGGCAAAATCCCTTGAAGCTACTATACCCTAGAATGATTCTTCAACACAATATCCTGCCTAACAAGGCAGGGCCAACAAACTGCTTTCAAGAGTGTTTTTCCAAAGGTTAATGCAACCCAATAGGTGTGGTGTAAACCCTAAACCCAAAATCTCCAGCTGCAACCCTAAACCTCCAAACCAAAATGCTATGTTTTACAAGGATAAATATGAAGAACTCTTCCAAATTTTTGACATTATTTCTTTGCAAAGCCAGGAATGCAAGTCCATTGTTCACAACTGGAGATCCTTGAGTTGAGGATCCAGTTGTGAGTGGACAGTTAAGGAATCAGCAGCAAAACCATACACTAAATCTGGAAGGAGCACAAGAAAGAAAAAGACGTGACAGAAACATCACCATACTCTAAGCATTCAGATCTTGAACCCCAGCAGTTATAGAGAAGCCAAGGTGACATACCCATTTGTATGGAAATTGTAGCCAGGAGATCCCCAAGATGGTGCTGAAGGGCCTAAACCATAGCAGCAAGAATCCTCATGACAATGTTGAAACATTAATACTTGGTCTACCCAAAGTGCTAACCACCGCTGAAAGCAAGATTACAATTACCCACAACTCTCTGATTACACCATCACTTGCAGAGTTCAGTTCTGTAAAAATGAAAATACAATACATTTCTTCCTACTACTACAACTCACCAAAATCTACAGATAACTGTATGTAAGTTCCAGGAATCCAATATCCAAAATCTTTCCTTTGTAATTCTCAGTGACAAGGTTCCTAAATGTGAAGCTCAAACACATGACTCTTAATTCAAAAGTCAAAGAAAGTGAATATCTCAGCATCACGGTTTTGCACACACAGAAAATGAGAGAGCTGAGCATGGGACAAAATTTCTAAAAATCAGGGTACGGGTGAACAATTCAGGATGTGGATCAGAAGGATGACTAGAAGCAATGAAACTGCAAGAGATTTGAAATTTACAGTAATAAACAATTGTCTTCATGAAAGCAACATTTACAGACAGACATCCTTCATTGAGGAAGAGAGATCTCATTGATGAAAACACCAGTCACATTGTGACAACTTCCACTTCCTCCTCATATTCCTCCACCACTGATGTCTTCACTAGGATGCCAACTCAACATCTAAAGAGTCAAGAGAAGGAACTTTTTATTGTGAAAGATGCAGCAACTATGAATGTAGAGGTGATAGTTCAGCAAATCAGGCTTAAGAGGATGCCCACATTGTGAGCTACTCTTCCACTGGCTTGCTGACACACTGAAACCACAATTAGGGTAATGATCCAAATTGAAAAGCCTTCATCAAACAAGTTTTCAGAAAGCCTGCATCCCCTCCCTTTTCATGACCACAAACAATTGTGTTGATTCTAGTTTTCAAACTGAAAAGTTGTGTCCTCGTCATTTCCAAATGTTCTGGACCAAAGTTTGGATCAACTTCTCATTTGTGCTAGAGATGTCCAGGAAGAGGATGTACAACATGTAATGATCGACATGGAGCAATCACTCCCTGGGAAAGGAGTTTTGCTACTTTCTCTTCACATCTGGATTGCACTTGCATATGCATGAGGTTAATTCTTGGTCCTGCATGGGGAACAGTCTGGCAATAAGATTCCTTTCATTCTGACACCAAAGCAGAGAATTTTTGAGTGCAAAACTCTGAATTACAAAAACCCACCCACCTCATCAAAATTGAGCACAATTTGAGCCATCTAAGATCGTAATTTGCAACAGCAGGCTGGTAGCCCACATGTTTAAAGGAGTAAATACACTGTTTCTAAGAACCAGGTGGGCCCCCACTGAGCCCTGGTGGCATGCCTAGGCTTTCTGCCAGATTCTTCATGCGCTCCTTCATTGCCTGCACATTCAAGGGATTTATTGAATCCTGTTAAGGCTTTGAGGACATTACTCACATGCAGGAGCCTTCTAGTGATCAGTCAGCTTGATGACAGTAACATTGTGGTATTTTGCAAATAGCAAGAGAGGGAAAACTGAAGACCTTCAAACTAATCATTACAATCTGAGTGTCACCCATAGACTGCATGTAAACACAACGACCCACAACTGCCATTAAAACTACACCAGTATTTCTGTTAAACTGAGACTATATCTTACTGCATGTGATAGATTTCTAGAATCATATCCTTCAGGAAAAACTTCTGAGCTGGAAACTAGGCAATGTGAACCCCAAAGGACAATTGCAAAACATGTGGGTGGAACAGTGCTAATATCAAACACACATGCACACATACGTATGTAGCAATAAGATAGCAGAGAAAATTCCACTTGAAAGAAAAACATTCAGTCAGTTCTGGCAAACAAAACAACATGACAAGAATGAGTGCATTCAAAACCACGTCACTCACAAAAGTATCAAACAATCACCTCCATCATAGAATGACAGTGACTAGCTGCCACAACTCCCCCACTGACTTCAGTGCCTCCCAACTTAACAATACTGCCACACTAGACAAAAGAAGATCTCTGCAACAAGATATAAAATCCTTGGCAACCTGAGAGTCAGTCAACAAGTTCTGTTCATCTCCCTTGCTCATATTGGCTTCAAAGAGGGTTGAAAGAAAGAATTACTGACCGTAACACTTTTTGTGTGAGCATCCTTATATGCCTGAGTCACCAAGATTGATAGTTTCTGCATACATACAGGCCACTATGACATTGAAGAACCCCGGTTTCAGGTTGTAGCAGTCTAAATTAATTTACACAGTTTCCAACTGAGAAAGTTCTACTCTTCTGTGCCATTGTTCAATTCTGAAGTGCTATACCCTGTGCACCTTGTTACTACAACAAAATCACACTTGGTAGCCCAGGCAGGAGTTAGGTGATATCAAAAGTTTGCATCCCTTAATTGAGCCCACTGGATGCACATTAAGATTATCACATACCTTTATTCCAAGCACTGCAGCATTTTCTACTTCATGGTGTTTGTAACTAACTACCATGCAATGCAACTTTCACCACAATTCTAGTTGCAACTCTTTACTATCTTTGCAAGACTAAAGTTACTTTGGAGAAGGATATGCAATCCACAGAAGAACAAACTTACTTCAGCTCCTTCACCTAAAGCAGCTTCAGTAATCTCAACACGGACTGGCTCTTGATTGCCAGAAAGAGTGACCTGGAAAATGATGATCTTATTTGTCAAAAACAGATTCCCATACACCACCCTCCCCTCCAAAAGACACATCCAAAGTGCAAATGCCTCACACTGACATGATCCAGAAGCCTTCAGTAAAGATTTGTGTCTACTAGTGTATGATGAGGGACCAAACTGACCTTCACGAGCTCATCATCACAATAACCATCAAACTCCGCTCTGCAATAGTAAGGTGCAAGACAATGTTGTAAACTGTAACTGAAGAACTGATTACAAGAACCACATAACTCCAACTATATCAAACAAAATGCTTGAAAATCTGCTCTGCAATAGTAAGGTACAAAATAATGTTTTACACTAATGTCTACATCAAATTTGCAATGATTAGACAGAACTCAGTGACAGAAAAAACCATATGAGAGAGAGAAAGTCACAAGAGCATACGCAGCAAGCTCTTTCTGGACACGGACAGCTTCAACCTGAACAACTTGCTGGGCTTTCCTCACTGTATCATACAAGCCTTGCATGTTCCCAAACATCCCCAACCCTTGCTGCAACAAATCCACACAATGTTAGGCTTTTCCTGGAGAGTTCATCCGCCAGGAGACAAGCTTAAGAATCTCAAATCATCAACCAAAAAAACAAAATGAGTATAACCTCACAAGGCCATATTCAATGGTGGTCTGAACAGAAAAATAGTCATGTTTTAACAGCATACCTTTTTGGAAGCTTCTTCAGGGTTTTCATTACCCTTCTTTTGTCCCCAAAGATTAGTGATAGTCAAGGAGTGTTGAGGACACCTCACATATCCATTCCTCCTCTTCAAGAATAAGTCAGTGCTAACCCTAAAGCCTGTGATTCCATCCCAAAGAGAAGAATCAGGAAACATTGACAACTCAGTGCTAACCCTAAAGCCTGCCATTCTGTCCCAAAGAGAAGAATCAGGAAACAACACCATCTTTGCAATTCAGTGCTAACCCTACATCCTGTCATTCTGTCCCAAAGAGAAGAATCAGGAAACAAAACCACCTTCGTGACTAAGTGCTAAACTTAAAGCCTGTCATTCTGTCCCAAAGAGAAGAATCAGGGAAAAAACACCATCTTTGCAACTCTACCACAGAGTAATGGAATCAATGCCCACATATCTGAAAAGGACAAGGCTCATTCAGATTTTCTCTACCTACCGTGAGTTCACTTCCCCTTTTTTGTGTCAGTCGTGTTCCGTATACCAAAGGTAGACCACAAGAGAATCAGGAACACTGCCTACCTCACTCAATATCTCTTCCACTTCTTCACATCTCTTTAACATCTTCTTCACATTCCAAATCCATGCAGGCACAAACTGCTGTGACCTACGTTGTTGTCTCGGAATGCTATGAATCCAGACAAAGGCATTAAGAAATCGGCACAGGAAAACTGTCATAAAGTACTTAGTTTACTCTGGTAATTCGCAAGCAGACATCTGACTAACATGAGTTCACACCCCAGCACTTTCTTCCATGGTGTTTACTTTGCTTACCTGAGAGCTCATCACTCTCAATTACCATCCAAATCCTTGGAAAAAAAAAAAAAACGATCTCAACATATTCTTCAACGTCCAGGAATCGCTAACATGACGACGAACAGTCAGCAGGAAGGCGAGTGCAGACGGGAACCGAGAAATAGAGATGATCATGAAGCATTAAAAAAAAATTAAAAATCTGAGTAGCGAAGCAAAATAGGAAGCGTACCTAAGGAAGAAGAGGTCGAAGGCTGCCGCAGTTGTTGGAAGGCGGAAACGGAAGTCCCGACTGCAGCACATGCACTACTAGCCATCATCCTGGTTCTTTCTTCTTTTCCCCGTCTGCGCCCCTGCTACTCCACACAGAGTATTCCCCTCTTCCTTCTTCGCCTCTCCCAGCTTATATCCTGATTCTGTTTTGCAGATACTATTTATTAAGGCGGCTCCTGCTGCTGCTGCTTTACAGAGAGAAAATCAATGGGAGTGCAAAGAGAGGCAAAGGAAACAGAGCAACAGAAAAAATGACAAATCCGCTCTCTCCCCCCGCACAAAACACTAAAAGAGAATTGAGAGAGAGAGAGAGAGAGAGAGAGAGAGAGAGAGAGAAGAAGAAGAAGAAGAACAGCGTGCGAAGACACAGGCGAAAGGAGAGAGACACCGTATCAATATGTGTATTAGTATGGTATTCACGTATACGAATATAGTACGGTTTTGTAGGCATATACCTGATAAGGCAAGTTTTGGGACCTCAATTTCTGGATAACATCTCCAGGTGTCAAAACAAAGGATTTTTACCATCTGGTAAGAAAACTTGAGAAATGGTAGGCTACTGGGTAAGTTATTGGCAGGGCTCCTGGCTGGGTAATTGGTAATCCACTTACTTGTGAGGTACTAACCCCTGGCCAAGGGCATTTACATGGCTTTTTAATTGATAATTTTATAAATCTTTTAAATTTTTGAAATCTTTTTTAAATCTTTTTAAATCTTTTTAAATCTTTTTCCGGTGATAGCCTATCTGATAAGTATCATGGGCAAAAAGTTTATTTTCAAAAAATGCAATGCTGGAAAATGGAATGCTCACACCCCGGGTGGGTATCTTACCCTCGATAAGCATTCCTCCAAATACATTACAAATCTTGACAAAGGTTATTTTCTTTTACGGTGATCTACACCGATCCAAATGATAAATTCACAGTTAATTGTGCAATTTAAATATGGACATTTCTGTCAAATATTTTATTTCTTGATTTTTTTTCATTTTGAAAAACTAAAATATTCTTAAATATTCCATATTTTTCTTCCCAATTTTTTCTTTTAAATTTTTTGAAATATTCAACATTTCTGAAAATATAATATTATCGATGTTGAAGCAACAAAGGCAATAGGGTACTAAAACCCTGTTACCAGGGAAAAAAGGTCTAGATTAATCAAAGGTTATTTAATATCAATTCAATAATATCAAAATAAAAAATATTGATTTTATTTGCATTTTATCTTCCTTTGATTTTTTTAAAGATAAATTGAATAAATAAAAATTCAAAATGATAGATAATATAATGTATTTCTAGATTTTTTTGTATATGGTGTAATGCATAATGCAAACATGTGTATCAACCAAATTTGTTGGGTGTTGATATAGTAATGCATGATAGATCTAGCAAAACTTGCACAATTCAACTTGATGGAGATGATAGAAGAAAGATATCTAGAATGCAAATAAATTTATTAACACAAGAGATGAGACATATAAACTTCATTTTGTTACCAACAACTATTTTTGACAATAAATCTTGCACTATTGTTGTTGATGCAAACTCTTCCATGATGAAGTTCATCAATCAAACATTAAACAATCTCCCTTAGAATATTTAGTCCTAGTCATTTCTAGATCCAAATATAATTGTACCCAACTTTGCCCAAATGTTCCCTCCATGTCCAATTCATCTATAGCAAATGATTTTATTTTTTTGGAAAAACTATATTAAATGTTGGTATCACAAAAGCCAAGTTTGGTTTTTTAATTGTATTTGGAGGCCACATTACAAAGTGCAATTTTACCTCCACCATTTTATATTTTTTTCACGTGATGCTTGAGAATTTTATAAAAAAATACCAATCAAGGTTGTTATGCTCAACAAAACCCTCAAAAATGAGTTTTATTAAAATCAAACCCACCTCAACTTCATTTCACACAAGCAGTTATTTTGATAAGACCCAATACCAAGGGTTCTACCCCAAATTTAAAAGTAACATGTTTTAAATAATTACTTGGTTTATAGCAATATTGGATTATTATTGACTTTTGAACATACCAAACTTGTCCTAATATTGAGTTTTTTTAATTATTTTATTTAATAAACTTACTTGTAAACTCATTCAGAAACAAGGCCAAAAACCCATGTTTGCTTACTACATGAATCAAATTTGTAAAAATCACATAAAGAAATACATTGTAATTCAATGGGGCACAAAACTTATTTTTACACCCAAACTCAAGCTTGGTGTTGTATTGTGTGCCCATTGCCAAAACCTTCACAAGGTGCTCATACAAGTTTAATGTGCACGTTTTTGTTTTGCATTTATTTTCACATGAATTAAAAGTGGGAATGTGCGAGGTTTGAACAATCGTTGTTTTGTGAGTAAATAAAAAAAGTTGTGACAACTTTGAGTTTCATTATGTTTTCATGCGACGTGGGTCATTTTGTTTTCATCAAACAAAAATTTACGCACATTTTTATGTCAAGTTAAAGGGAAAGAAAGGGAGGTGAAGGAGGAAAGGGACTTGAATCAATTCTTAAAACAAATGTAGTTAGAGCTTGCTCACCTTGTTGCTCAATTTTTTATTTGTTTCAATTCAAAAATTGGAGGTTGCAAATGGTGATTAACCCCCCCCAAACTCCTTAATGAACTCAACTATGAATCCAAATTTGAAAATAATGGAAGGATAAGGAGTTAGGGTACGTTCCCTAGCTCACAACACTTCAGGGGTAAAAGGGTATGCTAGAACTCCGAAATGGGGACTAGAACAAATGACAAATGGCTCAATTATTCACATGGACCTACACAAATTAAACAACAAGTTGGTTAGTGCATAGTTTGAGCATTTTTGGTGCACGAACGAGCCACGAGCAAACACGGACTCACAAGACTCACCACGGCCTAGACTTGGGGGAAGCCACCACCTTCCCCCTTATAGTATTCTTTGTGCCTAGCCATGGGGCCTACACCCAAATGTCATTTTGTTTCGAAATTCTCAAAATTGGGACTCTCACAACTTTGGAGGCCCATAACTTCTTGTGTAGACCTTTAATTGATGTGAGATCCAAAGAAAAGTTATAATCCACAATTAACATTTTATTTGATTTCTAAATTCAACATTAACCCACTATTCACTACAATAGTTACCAAGTGAATCTTTTCATATTCTCAGTAAGGAAAGTTTGTTATAACTTGAAGGGAAGGTATTCCATTTGATTATTACAAATATGTTCATTCTTGTGAAAGTTTAAACTTGTTGAAGCTTCCCATATTTGGGAATTTTGCAATGTCTTGCATTTGTGTATTGATGATGATTCATAAACTTGTCAAACATTGGGCCATTTTCATGGAAATCTAAACAAATTAAAATTTTTCATGTTTTGATTTAAGAAGTTTGTTTTATATTTCATTTTGCATTGTTTATTCATATAGCTCATAGAATCTTTGCACAATAAAAACTTCTTTCAAATTAATTATATTACAATTAATGTCACCAAGTTGGTTGAATTCATAAAATGTAGTGAAATCTTTCTAAATTGTTTCAATATTGATAATGTCGTGCATTGTTTGTATGTTGAACTTCCATCAAATCAAATATGGTGAAATGCTTTTAAAGTGATCCTACACCAAAATTAAAAAAACATATTGTATTGTTTCTAATTTGAGCTTCTTTAACATTATGAAATATACTAAGACATCTTTTTTTTTTAATAATAAAAAGATATTTGTTGGCTTATGTGTGCTTTTAAATGGATGAATGGTTTAAATAGTGCATAAACATGGCATCAAGTTCTAGCAACACACCATAACAAATGTAGGAAAGTGAAAGCAAGGGTGCAAGTGAAGCAAGGGTGCAAGTGAAGCAAGGGGATCTCCTATTGATGCAAAAAGGTTTATTCAACTCCATTGGGAGAAGATTGCTAGTAGATCCAAGTCATTGAGCCACCACACCTTCACTACTTAAGAAAATAGATGTTGTTCAAAGATTAAAAGTAATGGATGTCGAGAAAGAAATCAAAATCCAATGTTAGGGGAACAAGGAAGGACTACAACTTCAATTTTACACTTTGTGGTTTCAACCAATGTCTTTTTTGGGAATTTTGATCAAATTGACCAACAGGTTTCAAAACAACCTTAACATTTTCATACGTCTAAAGGTGGCATGAAAAGCGAATTCCACGTGCTTTTACAATTGGAAACTTTTCAAGGAGATGGAAGAACATTGAAAACAATTGTAAAAAGTGTCATGGTTTTTCCTTTGGAAGTGTATGTTCCAAGAAAGACACCTAGGGCAGGTAGTTATGACATGAATGAATTTCAACAAGGCACAAGACAACATCATGTTACAAATAAGGTGGTTCAAAATTTCAACATACCTAGATTAGGTCATGTTGGCGCATGATTATACATAATCAACATCTCTTCCCAAAATGTTATTACAAATTATCAATATTTTAACTAATTCACATTTTATGTTTTGTGGTTTTTAATTTAAGTTTAGAATGTGATGGTTATTTTTGTTGATATCAATTTACATTCATATCAAAATGCAAAGAAAGAACAAGTGGGCAAACATGGAATCTCCTTTTGTTTTGAAATCAAAAGCCATATGGACTAATTTTATTTCTTGAAATGTGAGTCTACCTTGAATTTACATCTTTGACCCTATCAACCAAATAAAGAGATGGGACATTGAAAAAATTGTTTCATATGCACAAAATCAACTTGAAATAATGCTACTTATAAAAAGAAATATTGTTGACAATGTTCAAGAAAGGAACACACAAAGATCCAACCAAAACTTTGGGCAATCAAATAATTTATCACCATGTCCAAAAATTGTTCAAAAATCTTTTGATGATAATTCAGTTCTTGTGTTTGATTCATCTTCTATTGGTCATTTTGATTTTAAAACATTCTCCGCATAAGACCAACAACTTGTTTAGACCCCTTAGCCTTGCATTAACAACTCCATGGATTATTATTTCTAGTACATCAAAAGGTTTTTCTACATCATTTTCTACAAGTTTGGGACCTTTGTCACCAAGTATAAGTGCCCAAAAATAAGTTCAAATCCTACATGAAATAGTTCAAGACCCTTGGAATTGTCTTGTAATGAAAAATATGATTTTAGGGACAATCACTTAAAGAAAATTGAGTTTTTGCAATTGTCACATGTAATTCCTTGCAACTATCTTGGACAAGTTGCAACTGACATGTAGTTGCATGGGATAATATTTGAATTAAATATACAATATGACTATACAATTTATACAATACGGTTATTCATTTTTACATCTATAATTAATTGCATCTTTCTAATTGCACATGTAACTATTTTGATGACCATATAATTTATGGCACATGTTAAGTCTATGAACAATCAAATTTGGACATGCAATTTGATAGGTACATATTAATACTAATCAATATATTCAGATTAATCTAAATATATTGAATAATATTAATAGTAATATATCTAATAAGTAATAATATTAAATAAAAACTGAATAATTATATTATTAATATCATTAACTTTATTAATATTCTATTTAGTAGAATAATTTTATATTATTGATATTTATTAATTTATTACCACTAGATACTATTTAAATACTATTATTATTATATAAAAATTTAATTTTAATCCTTATGAAATAATAATAATAATTTTTTCATTATCATTTGTAGATAGTAACTAGTTGTCAGATGGGTTAATTAATTATAGTGTAATTATTAATGTAACTATATAATTTATAATAAAATAGGTTAATTATTATAACCTATATTTAGCTATAGGTGTATTAACTTAATTAAACTAGCTTTATAATTACCTAGTTTAAGGTATATATAATATTATTATATTTTTAAAAATTGTTATATTAACTTAGGGTATTATTTTTATGACACATGTCCATTTTATACATTAGTAATTACATGTTAGTTGCACACAACCATATAGAACAAAAATCATACAATTGTAACTATAAACATGACCAATCTAATTGCAAATAACAATTAATTGCACATAGCTACAAAAGCACAATTTATAGTGAATGATGAACCATTTCTAAATGTTATTAAACATTTGGAACAAGGATCAACACACCATCTTCTACCAACAAAATTTTCCACACCTTTATCCCAATGCACTACTTCCAACCCCCACAACAATGTGTATAATGCAAAAGGAGTGGCATGGTATATTGAACAAAATGAATGTACACATGAGGAGCATTTGCAAGTGTTTCAAGAAGCCCAAGCAATTGTGAATAGTTTGCAAGCACAAACTTTAAACCATATGATGGACATAAATACCAACATTATTTTTTTTAATGTATTTTTTTACTAGAAAGTCTAATCATAAAATACCCAAAATGATGCACATAAATAAGATCACATTATCAATTTGAACCCATCACTATGATTAGGATGATTTTTTGACTAGCAAATAATGAACCTAAGTTTAAATTTTTTTCTTGAATTATTACAAAAAATTAGGTAGGTAGATAGTGAATAGGTTTAAGTCATAAAACGACAAATAGGTAGGTAGATGCTAACCTAGCCTAACTTAGCCTATCTAAGTATGCTAGTTTAGCCTACTTAATTACCTTACTCCTTTAAGCACGCACATGAATCACAAGTATAAGGAATTGAACCATCACCTCAACAACAATAAACCAAATTTGTACCAATGGACTACATCACTAAAAAGTAACAACTATTGTCAAGTTTTATATTTCACATGTTTATTTATGTAGGTAAATAAAAAGGTTTGATAATTAGTAAGTAGGTTGGAGGTAGGAGGTACATATATAAATAAGTACGTAAGTATGGGTACATAGTTATGTAAGTAGACCTAGGTATAAAATACATAGACCTAAATAGACTTAAGCCTATGTAGGTAAATGAACCTAGCTAAATTTAAATAAATGAATAAGTAAACCTAGGTAATAGCTACGTAGGTATGTAACCTTACTTGTAGGTAAATAAACATAAGCTACCTATTTACCTACCTAACCTAGATAGTAACCAAATAAGTATGTAAATATACCTAGGCTACCTACTTAGCTTAGGTGGTAGATCGGTAGGTAAATAGGCCAAAAATACCCACCTACTTGGTTTACCTAATTAACCTAGATAATAATTAGGTAGGGTTGTAAGTTTAAGCTACCTATTATCATGGGCATGAAATATGAAGATGAATTATGAACAATGAAAAGCCAAATCTAAATCTAAATTTAAACACAAAATATAAAAACTAAAAACAAGAATATAAAATGTGCAAACAAATTTTTGTTATGATAAAACATGAAAAGGCAAACATAAAAGGAATAGAACAAGGTTATGAAACAAAATTGTACCTCAATTTGATGTTAAACAAACTAAAGGTACTGGAGGTTTTATTTCTATTTATACATTTTTGAGGACTCAACTCAAGGAAATTTTCATGGAAGTTTCCATGTGCCCATCAACCTTGGAAGCTTCTTAAAAAACTTTTTTTAACTGTAAGTGAATTATGAGTTAATTAGGACTTAACGAAATGTGAAAGTTATAAGTTAATTATGAATCAATTAAAAATGTATTGATATAATTAAAAATGAACTAGGAGTTAATTAAAAGTTAACCAAAAATGAATTGGGAATTCACTAAAAATGAACTAAGATTTAACTATGAGTCATGGATGAACATCAATATGAATGAAATGTCTATGACATTTATTTACTTACTTAACTTAAGTAGTAACTAGATAAATATGTAAGTAAACCTAGGTTATCTATTTAATCTAGGTAGTAGGTAGGTACATAGGCACATATTACCTACCTAACCTAGCTAATAGGTAAGTAGACCTAAACATAAAGTAAGTAAATTTAGGCTACCTACTTAACCTAGGTAGTAGCTAGGTAGGTAGGCCTATGTAAATAAATAGGCCTAAGTTACTTACCTATTTAAGTTTACTTCCTAAACCTAGGTAATAATTATGTAGGTAGGTAGGCCTATGTAAGTAAACCTAGGTTATTTACCTAGCCAAAGTACTAGCTAGCTAACTTGGCTTATTAATTAACATAGGATGTCTGATTTGACTAAAAACCATTGGTCATTTTGACCAAACATATCATTTATTTTTTTTGAACTTGATTAAATGTCCATTTGATTACAAGCCATAGGCCATTTTGATCAAGGTGATCAACTTTTTGTTCAACTTCATTAGATTTTCAATTTGATAGATAATTAAATAAATCATTTCAGTTAAGTTCACTAGTCAAAAAATACACATGTTTCTTAGATCTCAAGCTTATAGTTAAAATGGACATGTTCATTAATCAAAGTGAAGAAAATAATGAGTTTGATTACCTTAAGAAACCATGAATTGTAGTAGTGAAAATTATGTTGTTAGTAGCCATTAAATATTTCATGCAAGATACAACACAAGGTTAATTTCATTGATATGTTAAACATTCATAATATTTACAATTTGTAACCTATTAATTAGAATGCATGATATTCGTGTGAAAATATTTGCGTAGGAGTATGGTGCAATATTTATTATAGGTGAAAAAAACTTTATTCAACATTTGAAGTCTTCAACAACTTTGTCATCAAAAGACAAACCAAAGTTTGAGTTAATGGGATTCTTGCTTTTCAATTTGTGTTTCCATGTTGTGTGTGTTCCAATTGCATGACTACAACAACAATTGTTCATGCATGTGGTAAAATTCCTTCCTTTTGAGCATGATGAAACTTCTCCATATGGGAGGCAAATTTAGAGCAGTGAAATTCTATTTGTGAAAGAAAGATCAACAAATTGTGCACATATGATATTGAGGCACAAGAACTTATTAAAGTGAATGTTATGGAAGATGATACATGGGCATCAACATTATGGATGCCAATTGGTGCACTTAAGTAGGAGTTAATTTCAAAGATGGAACATATGAAATTATGAAATGTTTCATCTATTGTATTCTATTTGAGAATGTGGCAATTGTAGGTTGTGTTTTATTGGAAGGATTTCAATTTCCAATGCTATACTTGTAAATTTGCATTTTGAGTTGATGGTGCTTGTCCAAATATTCCATTTTTTGCATTCTTTTTACAAGTTCATGCTTACATTTCATGGATTTTGGCAACATGCCAAAACAAGTGTAAAGAGGGCAATGATAATATTTGATTTGATGTTATTTTGAAACTCATATACAAATTTGAATGCTTATTATATTGGATGGTTATTGCCAATTGGTTGTTTATGTAGGGTTAAGAGACATTTTTGTTACAAGTTAAAAAATAAATTCTTTCTAAAATGAATGAGATCACTACAACAATGATTACACCAATCTTTGGAGTAGAAAATGGAGTGGAGTTGGAACGATTTCTCATAGTTTGACATTATGAGGGAATGAAAAAACAATTGGAATAACTATCATCACTACAAGAAATCATGGATTATTTGACTTGAAAACTAGATTAAAAACTAGTCATTTTGACATTTGGTTAATTTGACCACTTAGTCATACTAGACAAGTTGATTTGAACACGTCGAATTTGATTGGTGGGTTTTTTGACTAACCATAAAATGGTCTTTATGAATAGTAAAATCAAACAAGTAAAAAATAACTTATTTTTAAATATAAAAATATGAATAATAAATAAATAATAAGTACTTAACCTACCCATCATGGCATCCAACCTACCTATCCACAACCCACTTAAGTACTATACATTTACACACATGTACAAGGTATAAATACGAATATACATTTTTCATATAATGTATGTTGGGTAAAGGGGATTGACCCTTGGTCTCCTTGGTTTCACACTAATGTCTCGGCCATCAAACCACTCCATCACTTTATAAAACAATATGATACCAAATGCATTTGATATGTTTCCTTGAACTTCTATGAAATTTTTAAGGTTTAAACTTCAATTTTTTTCATAAATAGGTAAATATGTACTTATTTAGAGAGATAAATACACATGCCTACCTACTTATGTTTTTAGATGTACATACTTATTTATGTAAACTATAGGTAGATATGTAGGTAAATAATATGTAGGTAGTATGCAAGTAGATCAATCAATAAGTAAATAAATAAATAAATAAGCATATAGTAGATAGGTAAATAGACAAGCATGTAGGTTTATGTTATGTATGTATGTAGGTATGTAGTTTAGTGTCGTGGATGCCAACACTATGGAGTTCATTCATATGAATGTTTGTTCATAACTTATAATGAACTTTTACATGACTCGTAGTTTAGTTTCAGTTTACTATTAATTATTTTAAAATTAGTTTTAGTTCATCTCCAATTCATTTCTAATTAAATTATAATTTGCTTCTAGTTGACTTTTAGTTCATTTTTAATTCATTTTTAATTAATTTATAGTTCATTTTTAATTAACTCTTAGTTGATTTTCAATTCGCTTTTAATTAATTTTTAATTTACTTCCAGTTAATTCTTAGTTCACCTTTAATTGAATCTAGTTCACTTTTAATTAAGTATTAGTCCATTTTTATTTATGTATTAGTTCACTCATAGTTTACACATGGGTGCACATGGGTGAACATGGGCAAACATGGGCCACATGTGGGTTGAAAAAATTTTGAGAATTTTTTTGAGCTAGGTGTCCAACGGGTATAAATAGAGGTAGAATTCCCCATTATTTTTAGTTTATACAACACCAATTTTGGGTACATTTTCTTGTCATAACTTTGTTTTATTTTTGTTTCATTCTTATAATAAAATCTTATTGAATTTTTGTCTTGCATTTGTCATGTTTTTATTTATGTTTGTTTTGTTTCATGATCTGGATTTGGGATTAAGCCTACCTTTGTTTTCGTTTTGATTTAGGAAATCTTATAAACTTGGTTGTTTTTGTGTTCATGACATTTAGTAAGCATAATAAATAAGCTAGCTAGCAAAATTAATATGACCAATTTGATTGAGCATGGCCATTTAGTATGGTCATTTGACTAAGTCATGGGCATCTTATTGGACCCAATTTTTTAAAAAAATTATTAATTAGATGTATAATTTAACACTTGGTCAAAATTATCACTTTAATAAAAAAAACCAACCAAAAAAACCATGTGCTTTTCATGCCACATGCCTTTAGTCAAATTGGACATCCTTTTGGTCAATGTGAACACCTTAATTAGGTTGAACCTCTTGAAAAGTCATGATTTTTTGTAATCTATCTAATTTCATTTATCACCATATATTAAACTCTATTTTTGATTGAATTTAAAGTTGAAATGTACTTATTATGATATATTATTAAGTATGCATAAAATATGCAAGGTCATTTTTGAATGATAATAACAAAAATGACTTATGGTGAACATAATTGCCCCAACATTTTCATAAAAAATAGCCCTTATTTTGCATATGATCATTTTATTACGATTGGAAATGCCACATTGCCAACAACTAGATACCCCCAAGTATGTACTTGTTCCAAAAAACATGACACCATTTAAGACATGCTCTTCAAGCTCATTGTGGCATCCTTAATAAAAGGCTATGGTAATCATTAGAAAAAATAATTTTAATTCATTATTTTTGTTGTTGTGAAACAATAGTCTAGAATGTTATGCAATTTTGATTATGTGATTAAGTGACAAAAGTATACAATCAAAAGAATATATTGCCTTTTATTTATTTATCATATAATATTTCAAATGAAGCTTTCAAGTGTTATCATGATAACATGTTATTGAAGTACTAAAACCATTGTCATAATTATTAATTTATGTTATGTGTTTATTTTTATATTTTGATATCATCCAACTTTTGATATTTAATGGTGATTATATTTGCAAATTTTTATTGATTGATGAATCATTATGGGGCAAACTATTGGCAAAATATGCGAACAATTGATGCTAATTTTTTTTATACTTGAATTAACTAAATGTACAATACGGTAAATGTGAAATTTCAAATTATTGAAACAAAAGAAAGTTGTTTGTCTTTTGATTTGAAAAGTCATTGTTTTTATTGAAATAAATTAGATAAAAAATCATTTGAATAGTTTAATCACAAGATATAAATGATGAAATTTATGATTTTATTAAAAATGCATAAATACAATATTTCAACCTTGTCATTAATGGTTGCATAAAGCATTGCTTAGCTATTAAGTTGCCATGGAAAAATGAAAATAATAAATATGTAAATAAATACATTTTAAAAAATAGATTAAAAAAATTTAGATCAAATAAAAATTATACATTAATCAATACAACGTAACCTAATCATATTTATAGACGATCAAAATTTCCAATATACAAAAAACACATATACATAATGTTCCAATTGAATGTTGATGGTAATGCAAGGCATCACATTACCTTGGTCTATCAAAAATTTCCAATTTTCAATATAAGAAAGAACATTTCCAACTACCCAAGCCATTTGATTGTAACCACATGTGAATATTTTCATGGCCAATTAGGTCCACGCAAGATAACATGAGCTTTTTATAAGAATATTCCCAAAAGCCTAGGTTAATTAACCTTGGCCATGTGAAAACTTTCATGGTCAAGGTTCAAGTAAAATAGAGATTTTTGAATATTTCTATATTAAGGTAAAAAACATGCGCTTTTCAAAAATATTATTCATACATTAGGGTATTCCATTATCGCATGCAAGATAACCTATATTAAATTGAAAATACTATTCCCAAAAACTAAGCTATTTGACCTTAGGATGGTTTAAAAGATCAAATATTCAAAAAATATTCTTCATAATGAAGGCATTTCATTAACATAGACAAGATAATTCAAAGTTTCAAAAAGAATATTTTAAATAACAAGGGTGTTCCCCAACTAAGGGCAAGACAAAATAGGATTTTGAAATGGATATTCCCAAAAACTTGTGTTAACTAACCTTGGCCAAGGTATTTATGAAACACAAGCTAGCTAATCTTACCCAAGGTTCAATAGTTTGGGCTAGCTAACCTTGGTTAGGGTTCAATAACTAGACTATCTAACCTTGGCAAAGATGAAAAAATGAGTTATTTCACTTTGATTAAGGTTTAAAAGCTTGGGCTACCTTACCTTGGCTATGGTTAATAAATTTAAGCTTTTTATTAAACCTAGACATAGAACTTCAATTACAATGAAGGATATTTGTGAAAGGATATATTACGGAATATGTTTTCAAAATAGCCCAAACTTTTTTAAAGAATATACTTGAAAGATGGAGCTACCTAACCTTGACCAAGGTTAAACTTGCTAAGTTTTTAAAAATATTTTTCATAAACATGGGTAATCGAAGACAAGGGACAATATAGCTTAGGCTTTTGAAAAAATACTCCCAAAAGTTTAAATTTTTTAACCTTTAAAATGGAACTTGGATTAAAATGAAAGAAATGATATCCATGAAAAACTTGAAATATTCCACTACCAAGGGCAAGATAGATTGGGTTTCAGAAAAAATATTCCCCAAAACCCAAGCTAGTTGACCTTAGCCAAGGTTAGGGAGCTAGAACTTTTTTTTAAAAAATTCCATAACTAAGTTCTTCCACAATAAAAGCAAGATATCCTATGAAGCTTTTGAAATGGATATTCCCAAAAGCCTTGGCTAGCTAACCTTGGCTAGGGTTCAATAGCTTGGGCTATGTAATTTTGGCCAAGGTTAAGAAGCTAAGGCTTCTAAAACATACGCATAAAAGTTTGGTTATAGTGAAAGATATTCACGATAGCCCAAGTTCTCTAACCCTAGAAAAAGTTGGGATTTTTAATCATGGACATAAGAATATTTTTATAACTGAGGGTCTTCTAACCTCTAATTATGGGAATATGGTGATGGGTATCATGGCCCGGGTGGTAATAATGTTTTTACTATTGGTTGGCAACACCTTTTTCATTGGGTGGGTGGACTTCTTGGAAACAAAAGGGCTTGGTTAGGTCATCTTCCAAAAAAGGATGGAATAAAATTACGGATGGACAAAAAAATATGATGTATGTATTTTGAAAAATATAAATACAAAATAATATTAGTTGATGACCTAGTATCAAGTGTTCTTAAACAATTGAACCTTGGCACATGCAGTGCACTCTAGGCATGTGGAGAATGTTTGTAGGTTATATTTTTTACTATTTAATTTTTTTAACATCAACTTTAAAGTAGTGTAGGGTACCTTGAACTTTTTTGAAATATTTTTATGACCAAGCATAGTGGCCTTTTTTTATTCCATAAGTTAGGTCAAGTGGCTAAGGTAGGTTAGGTTAGGCTAGGTATGTTGGGCAGGTTAAGCTAGGGTAGGTTACTGTTACTTATTTATTTGTTATTTTGCTTAGGTAAATAAGTAGGTGAACCTAGGTAAACTAGGCTAGGTACTTATTATTTACCTATTTATTATTTTATTAAGTAGGTAAGTAGGGAACATAACACTATGAAACATGTAACTTGCATCCATTAAAAATGCCATAAAATATAGCATTTGCAACTAGTAAAAGTTGGAAAATTGTATCCATAATCATGAAAAATGCACCATGAAATCTATTACATTGAAACTTTACATCATAAGAGTTGTTTATGACCAAATTGTACAATACATATTATAACAAGCAAATGGTGTTATTTTGTTATGAAGTGCAAATCTTGTGATTTTCAAAATGTCATGTCATTAACTTAAATGCCCTTTGTTGTGATGAAGCTAACCCTTGCAAACATAAAATTTGTGTGTTACACCTTAGAATTCTACACCATGAAAAATCATAATTAAAAAACTATAATCATGAAATATGTTTATAACACCATGCATTTTTGTACCATGAACCATGAAAAAAAGATCGTCAAAAGTTGTAACCCTGAGATTTTACATCATGACCATTATAATGTTGCATCTTTCCATTAGGAAAATAAAATGGGCAAAAAATATTCCATACATGTCATTACCCGTGAACCCAATTAACCCGTGAACTCAAAATTGCACCAATGAAAGTTGTGAGGATCACATGTAAAGGGGGATTTAAAAACAACCCATTTGTTTGTTTTTGGTTTTCCCTTCACCATAGGTTACATCAGTGTTTTTTTTTCTCAAGAGGGTGAAAATTTTCATTATTTCTACTTGAAAAATATGATTTCGACACTATAGAAAGAAACATTGCCATAAACCTTGGTTTGACGCTAACTACTGTACAACGAAACGTGAGCTGAGGTTTCAGCTTAAAGCCAACCCCGATTCACATGCCGTTAAACATCATGAAAGTAAACTCAAAAATTTATTAAAAAGGAAAAGAATTTTCTAGGAAACTGCAAGAGCTCAACATATGTGTGTGCTTGCTAAAGTGGATGCGCTTTCGTTCTGGAAAAAGTAACGGCCAAAAACACCCGTTATGGACAAGATCAGTGCAGCTACGTTTTTGGAAGGCTTCCGCTGGCTAGTTGACCAATCTCCGCCACCCATATGGTTGCAAATTGATCACTCAGCTCAGGTGACCGAACCTCCACCTAGCCACACCCTAAACATAAATATCACACTTGCTGAACTGTTTCAGGCGTTGAAAAAACTACAAAGGAACAAGGTTGCCGATTTGGATGGTATGAAAGTTAAGTTCATTTTGGATGCGAGAGAGTTGTTACATATGCCACTATTGACAATGTTTTACTGCTTTCTGGCGGAAGGCTTTCCAAAAGCCCTTTCCACTGGGGTGGTCCACGTGCTCTTTAAAAGGGGTAATGCCTTCGAATTTGACAATTGTAGGGGGATAATGGTTGGGCCTATCCTAGCAAAGTTGTTCGCTATGATCCTTGACAAAAGGTTGAGCGAGTGGGCTGAACAACATGGGTTATGTGCCATGGGTCAAGCTGGGTTTCACAAATATTAGCGCACTACTAACCAACTCTTCATATTGCGAACTCTAATAGAACAAAGCAAGGCAAAAAAAAAACCACTCTATTGTTACTTTGTGGACTTCAAAAAAACGTTTAATACTATGCCACGTGAAGTGTTGTGGTAAGTGTTGGCTGGCCTCGGGGTGGAGGGACGCTTCTTGCAATGCTTGTAGGCGATGTATGCCAAGGATACCGTACACATTAACCACCCAAGTGAGGGTGTCACCTCTAGCTTCAAGTGCCAGCAAGGTGTGAAGCAAGGTTATCTTCTCAGCCCCCTATTGTTTGGGCTATATTTGGATGCCCTAGAGGGGCGCTTAGATGGCAGAGAATGCGATGCATTGACCTTAGCAGACATGCACGTATGGCTATTGCTTTTTGCAGATGACCTCGCTTTGACGTTGGAGTTAGAAGTGAGATTACAACAACAATTAGACGCACTCCATTAGTTCTATGTTGAACGTGGACTTATAGTGAACTTGAAAAAAAAAAAAGTTATGGTGTTCAATGTTGTTGACCCATGCCAAGAGTTTGTGTTTGAAGGTGACGTTATTGAATGTGTGTAGGCTTTCAAATACTTGGAGATCCTACTTGAGACCACCTCGAACCTGGACAGTGTAGTGGAACATCTAGTAACTACTAATAGGCGCTCGCTATTCGCACTGAACTGCCGTTATGCGAAGCTACGTATTATGGATGTTAAGCCACGATGTGACCTCTTCAACACGTTGGTGTGTTCCACAACAAGCTATGCCTGTGAAGTTTGGGTGGACTCCAAGAAAATAAAGGCTATTGAAGTAACGTATCAAGGGTTCTTCAAGACCTTACTCGAGGTGCGAAATACAACCAGCACGTCCATCGTGTTGGCAGAATTTGGCAAATTCCCCTTCGAACCTTTGCATGGGGACAAGTGCTGCTGTACTATAACCGTGTGAGCATAGTCACTAAAGATTGCATCTTGGGAAAGGCTTGGGAAGCTTAGCTCATTATGTTTGCTGCGGGAAAAAAATGTTGGGCTGGATTCGTGAAAAAATGGCTATTCTAGAATTAGCCCCAAGAGGTGGCAGGTTTTCTACTTTTGGTTCAATCACCGTTGGAAACGGGGCCTCAATTTACAACGACCCATGCGCTCCAAGTGGGGACTACTTAACTACCGCTAGGAATAGTTCTTGGGACAACACACATACATCCGACCCGTCTAGCAGGGGTAAGAGGTTGGGCGGAAAGCCAAGTACTTTGGTGCAACACGCACAACGTACGGGTGGGAGCTCAGATGGTTAAGCTGGCTACATTATAGCTAGTGCAATCGGTTGGTGTTAGATCTATGACGACAGGCTCGATCAACCAGGAGGCTGGGGCCGCACCCCCTCCAGGTTTTCCCCACACAACGTTGAGTGTAAAAAGGGTGAAGGATAATATGCAACTAGCTTTCATTGAAAAGCTTTCTACCAATCGCGAGATTGGGACTAGCGTGTAGACAAGATATTTACACTTCAAGGGTATGTTGTACGAGAACAAAAGATACTTATGTGACATCAACTGTGTTCAGCTGTGGAAAGCTCTAGCCCGATTTTGGTGTGGCAACACGTAGCTTGAGGTAGTGCTAGGTGCGTGGAAGGGCGTGCCATACGCAAAGAAGCTTTGTCGAAGTTGCGACTTGGGGAAGGTAAAGGATGAAGAGCACCTGCTCCTTATCTATCCAAATACACAGAAAGTTAGGGAACGCTTTTGTTCGACCTTCCCCCTCACCCACACAAGCACTCTTGCTAAATTCATGTAGATTACAAACACATTTGCCCTAGCCAAGTTTGTGGCATGCTACTAATACCAGAAGACAATATGTCCTCCAATGATTTACCTTTCGTCTAATGGACTCTCTAGTCCCAAACGGACGTAAAATTGTAAACAGTAAATAATAAACAAACACCTACAAAGGAGTTTTGTTAAAATAATAACCCTAATTCAATAGCTTTCAAGAATTTTTTTTTGGGGTAAATCACTAGATTTTACAACAAGGTCCAAACAAGAGTCTAAAATATAAAAGGACTCCCACACTTTTCTACCTTCAAATTTGGTATATAGTCAATTTTGGCTAAATCTTGTTGTTAATGATTGCCAATTTGGCTATATCACAAAACAGAAAAAAAAAAGGGATTTCATTGGCCCCTTTGGAACGACCCCTATGACGGACCCTTTGGAAATGACCCCCTACAAAGGACCCTTTGATTCCCAAATTTATTTTGGTCCATGTGGGCCCTTTTCCAGTCAGAAAGACCCGCAGAACTGACCCCTCTGCCCGTACTCAAAACCCTAGAGGGCATTGGCTTAAGGAGTTGTCAATCCACGAAATCGAACCGTCAGATTGTACTCAACGGAATTTCAGCCGTAGGATCAATCGACCATTCAGCCGTCCGATCTGGTCGATAGACTTGCAGCCGTGCGATGCAACATAGACTTAGGGTTTGGGGTTTAAAGTCTCGTCTGTGCCTCGTTCCCGTTCTTTTGCGTGTGCGCGCGAGATTGGAGACGGAGACGAGCTCTGCCGTTGTAGAAGCGATGGCGAGCACAGCCAAGACTGTGAAGGATGTTCCTTCTCATGACTTCGTCCGTGCCTACGCCGCCCATCTGCAGCGCTCTGGCAAGGTAACGTTCCGATATTTGCAAAAAAGAAAAAAGGATTGACAAGGATGTTGAGAACTTATGAAGAACTTATGAAGTTCTCTTTTGAAGAGAACTAGGTGACGAACAAGAAGACGACAGCGGTGTTTTCTTTTGCAAGATGTCGCGTTTTCTTTCTTTGTCTCTTTCTTTGATGATGAGTGACGTTATGCGGCGACATCGTGCATGCATCTCGCTACTACTAGTATTTTCTCGTTCTTCTTTAGGTTTTCACTAGCCGAAGAGAGATCGACTAGTTTGGTGAAACCCACGCCGGTTTGAAGTTCTGAGCATTACTTGCGGAGGAGAGTATTGAACTCCCGCTAGCGAGTCAGTGGAGACTTTACAGAAGAAAAAAATTCCTGTTGTATTATTGTCTGTTCCTTCGTTTATGACCTTTCGAGAGAGGGAAAGTTTTTCTCGCGAATTTTTGTAGTCACCAGGATTAGGTTTTAAGTTGGTGATCGTCTTGTACGAAGGCTTTAATTCTGCAGGGGCCATGGTTTATGGGAGATGTATGTCGACAATGCTGGGGCAGATGTAGTAGTAATGGCTGTGGAAGAAAACTGATTCACAATGGGGGAAACGGATGACAGACATCTTGAGGACTTAGTCCTCATGAAAACCCTGGACAATATCAGGTCAATCAAGTTTCAGAATGTCTTGGGTTGGTACAGTGAATCCTTTACTGATCTTGGGCAGTGGTTTTCAATTCTGCAGATTGAGGTTCCATCATGGGTTGATCTTGTCAAAACAGCAACTTTCAAGGAGCTAGCTCCTTATGATGCAAACTGGTACTACATCAGAGCTGGTATGTATGCACCCCAGAATTCACTCTTTTATTATATTCATGCAAAGCGTTTTCAGGTGGTTTTGTACCCCAAGCTGAATTTGCTGTTTCATGGTGTTGTTTTGTGGTTCCATGTATTTGAAGCTTCCATGGCAAGGAATATGCTGGTTCTTCTTGTTCACCTGGTTATTCTGATGGCTGTCTATATCAAGGATTCAATTCGGTGTCTCATAGTGTCTTATTTTTGTTCCATGCTCATGAAGCTTCCATGGCAAGGAAGATCTACCTGCGGCAAGGAATAGGTGTGGGTGCATTTCGCAAGATTTATGGTGGACGGAAGAGTAATGGTGTCAGACCTTCTCATTTTGCGAGGAGCAGTGGTTCCATTGCCAGAGACTGTCTCAAACAGTTGGAGAGGCTGGATATTGTAGAGAAGGATCCCAAGGGGTGAGTTGTTTTTCGTGGCTCTTGTTATTTGTGTAGGTTGCACCATGTGGATGACTTGTGTTACAAGTTGGGCTAACAATGTCATGGCTGCTGCCTATATGCTTCTGCCATTTACAGGGCATTCTTGGGTTCCTAACTCATATCTTGAAACTTGGTGTTTCTGTTAATTTACAGAGGAAGGCGCATCACTTCAAATGGGCAGCGGGATTTGGACCAGGTTGCTGGTCGTATTACTGTTGCTGCTGTGTAGTTTTTTAGACATGTAGCTGGAACAAGCTCCTCAGTTTTGACTACATTTGGTTGAGTGGCTGTGTTTGTGTTTGATGCAAATATAATGCAAGCCTCCAACTGGACATAACTCTTCCTCTATTCACATTAAGTTCTGGGGTGGCAGATCATGTCATTTTCTTGACCACAATATATGACATAATCTTCTGGTGATGATCATACACTCATAAGAGTGACCAAAATCTCTGTTGAACGTGAATTTTTTTCTTAATTGTTGAATCTGCCACCCCATGTGGAATTGTCTTGCCTTTTGCCCATTAGGTTGGGTGCATTGTCAAAGCTCAACCTAATGGACTTGCCGGGTGCGTTACACAACATAGTGGGCAAGGGTGAGACCATTCCACAGTACAGAATTATCTGTCAGAATTTGGCATTAATTTTGTGATTTATTCCCTCTTCCCAATACCTCCAGTTGATATCTCTAATGAGTGCCCACAATTTCACTAGAAGCCTGAGGTGCCCAAATCTTGGAGCTTGAGTTCCAGATGCTCTAATTTGTGTCAAGAGTGGAACCCATCTGCAGAATTGCTTGCAAAATTGTTTTAAAGATGTGTTTAGATTTGTTTTTGAAATTGTTTTTAAAATAATGCAATTTTCTTGTTCAATGTACATCGATTACAATGTATGTAGAATGGTATCTCAAGATTTTTAACCATCTTGTCGGATTTCTGTGTTGCACAACCGGTGATCACTGTTTTAGCACATATCTTTTATACAACTTTATGACTTCGAGTGGTGTCATGTGAACAACTTGCTGCCCACCTGAGTTGCCTCATGAGCAATCTCAAGAAACTAAAGTGAAGCATACTGAATTTATCACTTGAGCAAAGACATTATGAAACATGTGAGGAATTTATTGCAGAATATTGTTAAAAATGTCAGGTATTTATTGCAGAACATTAAATTTTTTGTAAGATTTGGATTCTTCAGGTCAAAGCTTTTAAATTTTTGGGATGAGGAGGCTAGTACAGGCTACCCCAAGTGACTTCCAAACCCTATGAACAGACAAGTAAAACGCAGCAGCGCAGCCTCCATTGCAAAATAGTAAGTACACAAATATAATTTGGGCATGCCCAGGAGTGATGCCCAAGAGAATAAAAATATTTGCTCCAAAATATTTGTTACACATAGCGTACTTGGGATTGTTGTTAAGTTAAATAATTATCTCAAGGGGCAAGTTGGAAAAATAAAAATATTAAAAAAATATTAAAGGCATCAGTTGTAGTAGGTAGAGAACTAATTGGTTAAAGTTTTTGGGCAAAACTCTTCTTTTTTTTTCCCGGGCATCACACTAGTGGGCATGCCCAAATTATAATAAAATAAATTTATTAGACACCTTGCTGCCCAACCACGCTAGGTAATTCCAAAACACAAGCGGTAGCAGGTCCGGTACTTGTAACAAAAATTTGGAGCAAAACGTTTTTTTGTTCGGGCAGATTCATCGCGACTGGGCATCGCCAAATGAAATTTTGGGTCCCAACTATTTTTGCATTGGAGTCTGAGCTGCATTTTACTTGTTTATTTGCAGGGTTCAATTCTTGGAAAATCATAAGTCAGAATTTATTTATTTATTTATTTATTTATTTCTGACTTTTGCCCTATTAAGAACTACATATTTAACGCCAAACATCAGTGGCAGCACTGTAGGGTACAATGTTTTTTTTTTTTTTTTTGGGTCATTTTTTTTAATTTAGCCAAAGTTACAACCATCAATCAGAAGCTTTAGCCAAATTTGGCTACAACATAAATATGGGAGTAAAAACTTTTTGGACGTGCTTCTTTACTTTTGGCTACCTTCTTGAACCATGAAATAGAAATCTGGTGATTTCTCTTCTTTTTTTCGAATTATGGCTATTGAAAATCTCCAAAATCGCTTGAATTTAGTTAGCGCTTCGCTTTTAGTTTTTAATTTCGCAATTTGGCTACACATAAAAGTTGGCCAAAAAAAAAGGCTGGGTAATATGGTACTTGTAACAATAATTTAGAGCAAAACTTTAGTTTCTCTTGGGCATCACTACTGGGCATGCCCAAATGAAATTTTGTGTCCCTACCATTTTTGCATTGGAGCCTGAGCTGCATTTGCATTGTATGTGTGTTCTCTCTCTCTCTCTCTCTCACTCTCTCTCTCTCTCTCGCACCCAGAGCTTGCTATAACAGCATCAGCATGCTGATGATGACTGAGAGAAGAAGCAGCCTTGAACTCTCACTTCCTCACCAATTCACACCACCACCACCACCACACAACCTACTTCTACTTTCTGCACATATAACCGGAGGCTAACAGGAAGAAAGTGCAGCAAGCAAGCAAACAAACGTGTTGTTGTCCGATAGGCACAGAAAGCTGACCGTGGGGAAAAGAAGAAGCAGGAGAAGAGGAGGAGGAGGAGAACTCTGCTCCTCCTCCTGACTGGTACTTAGTTTCTGTCTGACCCATCTTTTTGCTTTGTTAGGTTGTTTTACAAAATGGGAACCCTTTTGTTTGTTTTTGGCCCCTTTCCCCTAACTTGTGACTTTCTGGGATGAATAAAGATGGGGCCATTTGTCTTATTTGTCTTGTAACCCTAATTTGTGAACTTGTATGTTGCTAGAGTATGGTGGGTTGTTATTTTGATAGGTGGGTTGTTTTACAAAATGGAAGCTCTTTTTGTGGTTTTTTGGGGCTAATTTGTGACTGTTTCTAAGATGGGTCATTGTCCTATTTGTGTTGTAACTCTAATTTGTGAACCTGTATGTTGGTAGAGCATGGTTGTTGGGTTATTTTCCTAGGTTGATTTTTACAAAATGCAAGAAGGCTTTTTTTTCCCAAAGTTGTGACTGTTTCTGGGATGAGGAATAAGAGATGGGTCATTATTGTCTTATTTGTCTTACAATGCTAATTTGTAAACTGTATGTTGTAAGAGCATGCTGGGTTATTTCAGGGACTTGAGCTTTCTTAGAGGGTTTTGCCTCAAGACTTGTGTGTGCTGCAGGGGTGCAGGGGTATGTCATGGCAGAGAATGTGTTATGACCAGGTGTAATACATGGGTGCATGTGCTTTGTGTGTGTGTGTGTGTGTGTGCATGCCTTTGTGGGTGCAGCTGTGGAGATTCATTCATACATCCTTCCTGCTGCTGCATCAGCAGCTTCTGGTACATGTCATACGGGGTCTGTCCAAGGGGGGGCTATATAAGCTTGGAGTCTGACTGAGAGGAGTTTTTGTCTAGAAGATGGCTGCAGCCTCAGGAAATCGAACGTGTGTGAAGTTAGTGAATGTCCAGAGAAAGAGTCGAGGTCTTACTTCCACCACATCCCTGTATGTGAAAGGCACATGGTTTCCAGATCACTTCTCGATCTGCATGTCAGATGGCTTTGCCGCATGGAACTTATCTGTGCCAGAAAGCAATGTTACCCTCTGCTCAAAAGAGTTGGGGATCACAGAGAGTGAATATATTGACAAGGCACATACTTATCTCAGTAAGCAGCAACCAGGTGTCACATACAAGCTGAGCATGGGTAAGAATGGCACTGTGGACCTGATGTGTCTGGAGGAGAACTCGACACTGTCAGTGGGTATAACTCTTACCCTGTTGGGAGCAGAGTCTCTTCATGTAGCTATGGAGATGTTGGAGTTCATGGTGGATGCCCACAGTTGCCTAAGTGAAGAGTTGGCAAGAAATGCAAGGTCACATGAGCGACTCAAAGCTGCATTGGAACAAACCGTGATAAATCTGAACTCCGAGAAGCTGCAGCTGCAGCAGGAGCTTCATTATCTGAAGGGTGAGATGGACGAAGAGAGAGTTGTCAAGACTGTAGGGAAGCATAAAGGAAATGTTATGGGCAATGAGAATGGGTCAAGCACACCAAAATCGGTGCAAGGGGGGAGTGCTCCAAGTTATGTGCCCTCTCTCAGAGCCACGCATGACGAATCACCTTCTTCCAAGAGAGCTTCCCTCAGTGGCTTGGGATGGAAGTCACCTGGGACAACAGCAGAGTTGTTCACAAATGGTTGCAAAGAAGGCACAGCAAATCAGCCAAGCTTGATGGACAAAGTGAAGCTGAGTCCTGCTGCTGACAATGAAGAAAATAAGAAAGGTGATCATAGCAGTGATCGGATGCATGTAGGCCAATGGTCTGATGTGAAGATCCAAGCACCTTCAAATCGCAACAAAATTGCTGCCACCACCACATATCCATCGAGCAATTTATCTCCTGAAGAGCTTCATAGCCTTTCACCTGCAGAAGGAAGGAAAAGAGCATCTTTGACAAATGTACACAAATCTCCTGATTTCCAGGAGCAAAGGAAGAAAGCAGTGCCAAGTAAATCACCCAGGGAGAAACGTACTGGCAAAAAGCAGAAGATAGCAGATGGGACAAAACAAGTGCCTGGTTCTTCTGGTTCACCCAATGTGAATGCAGATGATAAGGTGGAGAAAGGGGTTAAACTTGTCACAGCTGTTGGAACTACCCCCAGCAGAAGTGCTAGGTCTACTGAATTGATGGGTTCAAAAGCATCTCCAGGAAAGAAGGTGCTTGCACAACAAAAAGGAAATCACAAATCAGCAGCTTTGAAGGTGCATAACAAGGGAGGTGATAAGAATGCGGAGAAAATGGAGATGGATTTCTTTCTTCAAAATCAGCTGGATTGTGGCCCAACAGATGAAGAAAACCACAGGGAGATCAATGTTTTGAGTGCAGATTTTCATGATTTTGATGAGAACCGCACAGAGAAGGACTTTGAAGTCAATCAGTTCTGGGCCCTATATGATGACCAGGATGGCATGCCCAGATTCTATGGGCGCATCTCAGAGATTTCACTGAACCCCTTTCACGTTTCAGTGAAATGGTTAGAGCCCATCCGGCCATCATTTCCTTCATCATGGTTGGTGAAATCAGCAGGCCTGTCAGCCTCATGTGGGGAGTTCAAACCTGGTGATTTGTCATTACAAGAGCTTCCTGCGTTCTCTCACAGGGTTGAGATTGAATGGGATGAGAAGGGCATCCTTAAGCTGTATCCCATGGATGGAGAGGTGTGGGCTTTGTATAAATACTGGGACAAGAAGCGACCAGAGGTAGTAGTAGGGAAAGAAAAAGAAGGTGACAATGCTGCCATCAAATTTGACTATGATCTTGTGGCAGTACGGAGCAACTTTTCAAAAGAACATGGCTTGAAAGTTGTACCTCTTGTCAAAGTTTCAGGGTTCCGAACCTTGTTCACTGCAGGGCAGTCTGGATCGGAATACTGGATTGCAGCAAAGCAGCTGCTAGGCAGGTTTTCTCACCGTATACCAGAACACCGTATGCTTGGTAATGAGAGTCCTGGTGTACCTGTTGGATCTTGGGAACTTGATCCTGCGTCAACACCTTCTGAGTTCCTTATCGTCCCTTCAGGAGACCACCACAGAGACCTTCCAGCTGAGATTATGGAGCCTCTTTGATTGGAATCTTGTGGAATGTTCTCATTTTGGTGGGCTCTTCTATGAGCAAACTTGGTAACTTCCTCTTAAGCCAATCAGGCTATACTGCTGCAGTTCCCATTCAGCGAGGTGAATGCCATCATGTAACTACTGCTATCTTCTTTTGTGTGGCTGAGACTCAAAAAGAGAAGAGTTTTCATATTTCCTCCTCTGGCATTACACAATGTGACACTTTTAGACATTCCATCTCCTCAAGTGTATTGGAGACTCAACCTTTGCCTATTTCTTGAAAATTCGAGGCCTGGATTTTTTTCACATTTTCTAACTTATGGCAAATTTGGGTTGCATCTTTTGGGTTGGTTTGTGCATATCCAGTCCTATTTCCTTGGGCCTTACCGTCACCTATCTTGCCCTAAATTCTTGCAACCTTCTGTTCACTTATGCACTTATGTTTCATTATATGTGTAAGTTCAGATTCTGTTGCATGGAATCAATGACAGGCATTGTAGTTAGGGATGATACTCACATATAAAGACAAAATTTGCACTACTATATTGTCACTAATGATTTGGTACTTCATGCTGACTAACAAGGTGGATTGAAGTCATGGATAATATGTACATATAAGGATGAAATTTGTAGAAGGTGAAGATTGTTTGTTGTGCTTTATTCTATCTCCCAAAATATTTTGATGGATGTTTCCATCAAATGCTTATGTTTGAAATCAGAAAGGATCCTTATGGACATGGAAGTAGAATAGGATACTTTTAACCTTGTTGGGCCCTTTGCCTCTTTCACTCTTGTTGAGGTGTTGTTAGCATCTTCTTCTATTTTTACTCTCTTTTCAACTGGCTCCTTGGAACAAGATTCTTGCAATCTCTTGCAACCAATTCATATGCTTGCTCTTGGATGTTGTTTCTAGACTTGGCTACCAAGTTAGGTTAAAATTAAATCAAAAGGAAAGTGCCTATCAATTACTTAGTCTATCTATTGTTTTTTTAGTGAATTTTTGCAGTTTTTCAACCCTTAAAAGTATGATTTCAAGACGCTCAAAGGATTTTTGTGAAAAAAAGACCGTAATTTTCCAATTTTTGGAAAAACAAAAATTTTATCACCAATTTTCGTCAGCAAGTTCCAAGCATGTGGCCAAAACAAAAAAAGATTATTAACTTTTTATCCTTCCATATTTTGTCTATCTTTTCTTTGGGATTATAATATGGTTTTCTGAGTTTATTGGTGTAATCAATACTTTTTTAAAATCATGTTTTCAATAAATGAAGATTGAATTTCATGTTATAGAATTAATGGCAGTGGAAATGATTTCATGAAAAAAACTATATGATCATGGAATTTTTTTTGATATTGTAAAATTGAAAAAAATGAAAATATATTAATATTTCAACCTTATGTTAGGTTGATTGCCATTGGTAGTGCAAAGTACCATGGAACCCAAGTTGAATTTTAAGCAAATTGTTTTTGATGGATTTGGGATCGTCACTGTTTTTCTAAGTGTTCATGTGGCAATTGAATTTTATTTTTTTAATGGATTGGAAAGATTTCTTTTTTCTTTTTTTTTAAACAATTTTGTGATGTAATCAAATTGGTCATCATCCAAAAGAAGATTTAACCAAAGGATTAATCTTTTATTCAATGTGATGTGACCTACATTGAACCCAAATAGGTATTGTTTGAATCCTACAATATCAAAACAAAATTCCATGATCATATATAAGTAATCTATGAAATCATTTCCACTTCCATTAATTCTATAATATGAAATTCAATCTTTGCCCTTTTGAAAACATTAAAAAAAAAAATTGTGTATTGATTACCTCAAGAAACTCATGAAACTCTATCAATCTCAAAGATAAGATTTAAAAGATGATTAATCTTTTATTCAATGTGATATGAATTAAATTGAATTCAATTAGTCTTTTATTCAATGTGATATGACCTAAATTGAATTCAATTATGTGCCAGTGTTCCTTGGGAGGACAAAAACATTCAAACATAAAAATGCAAATTTGAAAGGGTTGCAATGGGGAATTGTCCCTTGAAACTATAGTCCAAAAGGACAACCACTAATGGAACCAAAAGAAACCAGCTCAGCTCAAATGTATTCTAGTCGCTGGAATTTTTATTGAAAAAATTGGCAACTACCAGTGGGCATTAATATCCCAAACATGTTGCCAAATCAACCAAACCTCTATCAATTGTGTATAATTGTTTCATCAATTTCACCAAGAAACTCATGACACCATATCAATTTCACCAAGAAACTCATGACACCGTATCAATTTCAAAGAAAACTACTAACCTTTTACTCAATGTGATGTGCATTATCCAAATCTAACCATGAAGTACTCAGCTAAAAAATTTAGTGTAAATGCAGAAGAGATTAAATCTAGGAATATAGCCTCCTTGAAAAGAGGAAGCAACTGACACCCACTTAATAAGCATAAGGTGCTTCATGGGCCTGCAAAGCAAGTAGTCTCTTGGGCTTGCAAGGTAGGTTGTAAGCTACCTATTTCTTGCCTCATACTTTATGCTAGGGAAGGCCTTGTTAGCATTATGCCCTCAACCTTGGGCTCCACCCCTAACTCTTAGAGCGTTTCGCCCTGACAGCATAGCCTTACCCTACACATAAGACTTAATTACACATTACAAAAAAATTTGCTGTAAACAAAAAAAAAACAACAATGACAGGTTCATGGTAACGCTACTACATCAGTGACCAAGCCAACTGAGCATAATGACAATTCACACAACTCATCAAGAATCGAATGTGCTACACAACTTGACCTTGTTCACATACCCCTTGCATTAGAGCTTGAAATTACAAATGAATACTTTTGGAACTCAGACACGCATGTCACACACATAGTGATGTTTCCCAGAAACCCAATCATGTAATATTGGAGACCTTCTGAAGCAGGTGCTTCAGAACTCACTGGCTGGTCCAGTAATAATTAAAATGCACCCCAAAAAACTATCCTTGCCAAGACCCATCCCAACATCACAGAGAAATACAGAGAGTTGTCTGTAGATTAGGTCTAGCAGATCAAACCTTACAAGACAAGCACTCTAGTTGATGATGCCTTCACAAACCTGATGGACTACCAGAGTCTCCATTTCATTGGGCTTCTGTACAACAAGTGCCTGAACAGGACATGGGAAAACAAAAATCGGGTGACAGACAGCAAGTTGTGTGAACATACTCACAGGAGGTAAATGTCGTAAGGCTGAACCGAGTTTTTGGACTTACACCTGCAGATTCATATAGCATGTGTAATGCAACATTAAGTACCGTTAATGGCAATATCGCTCATGAGAATCAAGAAATCTCTATACTCACGATTTTAAAAAGCCAGAACAATACTATTATTGGAGGAAACAATTAACAATTTTCTTGGAAACATCATCATCAGAAGAGACTGAGGTTTAAACAGTTGTTTTTCCTCTTTTCTAAATGTTGTTGTACAATTTGGGGCTAGGTATAATATACTACACCCTGCTCTCAACCTACATCTAATCTCATTTTTGGTAGGAAGTCTTCTTGTGCCACCTGCATCAGGGTTCTCTAAGCTGGAAGTGTCACAGTCTGGGTGGCACCTGAAGATCCATGAGTGTGCTGAATGTTGGGTGGTGGGTGGGTGGCATTACGTAAGAACTTCAATGGGTTGGCATCAGCAGGTCCAAACATGCTGAAAATACCTGGCACTGGTTATAGTTTGGCACTGGGCCCATTATCCCCTCTGCTTCAGAAAGAAACATTAAAGTGTCAGTCTGCTGTTCCCAAAACTTGAGTCTGCATCAAACATCATCTGTGTCCAGACAACTGGAGTTCCATCATCTACCGGGGAAGCACATGAGTATAGACTATCATACTAAACATTCAAACAAGGAAAAATCTCTTGAAACAACTACCTACCAGGAGCACTAAAACTCATCCATATATTGTAACAAGTCCTATAGATAGTAGTAGCCTAACAAAGTCCAACACTGCTTCAATCAATTACCATCTTTGTCTCTCTGTTAGAAAACAGGGACAAGGCAATAAGCTTAAGCTTTAAAACTTGCTGTTTGACCACCTTTCTAAAACACCCAGCAGCTGCACCTCATCTGAATTCCAATATTTGCTCCATGCAGCAACACAAAAAACAAATTCCATAAAGCAGAACTGAATATGAGTGTACCTTCTCAGGGTCACCAGCTTGATCCTCTTCACCAGCTTCAGACAATTGTCTTGGACAGCTCCTCATAATGAACCAGAAAAAAGCTCCCACCAGCAGAACCTCCAATTATTTGTTACAGAAAACCCTGAAGAGAAATCTCATGTTTGCAAAGACGGCAGGAATCAAAACTTTTCAGCTGAGAGGAAGAGTAGTTTCATGATTGCTGTAAATTTCGTAACAGCCAATCACAATCTGGGGTTTGCTTTAAAATACTTCAATTCTCTCTTGTTTTGTAGAAATTTGTCTTCTGTGTGAGTGTGTGAAGGAAGTTGCACCTACAGTTCATTTCCCCCAAACTCTAACATCACATGAATTCTTTCTTCCTTCTAGCATGGTGTTGATCAGAGCAAATCTCTTGAAGAGCCCCACCACTACTGCTTCAGCTCAAAGCAAAAGCTGTAAGACATCGACAACACACAGCAAAAACTGGACCACCTGGATAAAACTCTTGTATTAGCTTTCGAACTCTCCCACAGTCATCACCTATTCAAACCCAAAAATTCCTACAACCTCTAGTTCTAATGACAGTGTAGGGAATAAGGTCTTTGTGTAGACAATCCCTTTCTTTCTTTGCATACCCTATCATGCATGTGTGTGCATGCGCACACATGAGTAAATTCCTTCTCTCTCGGCCTCTTTTTGAGAAAACCGCATCCACAAGATCACTTAAGGGTTTCCCCCACAAGGTCTGCACCTCCTACCATGACATCTGCCAGAAAGCAATTGTTATAGAGCTGCATGCTTCCTCTTCTCCCTAGCTTCCTCAATAGCCTGCTTGATTCGTTCAGCAGGGCCAAGTTTGATGTGTAGCCGATGCTTGATGCGCACTTGATCAATCAACCCTGTAATATCTTTCGAATTAATGAGAGTGCTCTCATCCACGTCCTCCTGCACCATTGCATCGATTATACTCGCAGGGATGTTGAACCCATCAAAGAGAGCTCGCAACAGAACCCCATTCACATTCTCTCGTTCCAGATCCTTCAATGCTCTTTTCCTCTTGCCCCTTTCAACTGGTGAAATCTTGGGAACAGTTTCTGATGTCTGATCACCCTCTCCACTATGTGGTGCCTCCAAATAGTATATCCTTGCTGCAGCTTCTTCCAAAGAAGACCGGATGGCAAGGGGCTGTTGCTGGTGCTGCTGAGCAGCACCACCACCATTCTCTAACCCATATAGAGCTAAATCTCCCCCACTGCTACCACCTGCTGCTCCTCCTCGCATGAGCCTCGGATTCGAACCTATGAGCTCCTCCATTGTTTCAAAGAATGGCCACTTGGATGTAGTCGATCCTGACACTCGTTTCTTCTCCTTCTCCACTTTAAAGCGTTTCTTCAAATTGTCTACTTTGATACGACATTGCTCCTGAGTCTTGGGTGTGCCTTCTCCAATTCCTCCACCATCAATACTCTGCAGAGGATATGGAAAAAACAACAGCCCAAAGAAAAAAAAGAAAAAGAAAACCCCCATTCAATAAAAAAATCCCACAAAACACAATATGAAGAAGAAGTCGCAAATTCCTATTTTTTTCAAGGTTTTTTTCTTTCTTACCATTCCGTGAGCGTTCACGCGCGCAGCGATGTCGGCCCAAATCTTGCTGGTAAAGTTGCCGCGATCTAGAGCCCGATATTTCTCACCGAAAGCTTGCAAGAGAACCGTGGTTGCACTCTCGCTCCATTCTATGGCCGGATCCCTAGACGACCTCCCTCTGCTGGATTTGGCAGTACGCGGACTCTGCGTCGTCCCGACCACGTCCCCCTCACTCGCCGCCGGCCTTTCCAACTTGGAGTCTCCTCCAACCCTAAGCATCGAGTTCCCGAGCTCTCCGAGCTTGGGTTCTACTCCCAGCTCGTCATGATGGTGATAAGAGTGGTGCAGCTGCTGCTGCACTCCACCAACACCACCACCACCACCATTTCCCATCACCCCAACGCCATAAACCCCAGCAACGGCGACACCGCCGCCTTGGTGCTCCTCAGCTCCATTCTCCCCCGGAAGCTGCTCCTGTTGCAAAGTATAAACCCTATTCGCCAGTTTATTGCTATGAACATGGCCATCGCCATCATCTTCTTCTTCCTCCTCCTCTTCCTCCTCCTCCTCTTCTTCTTCCGCCTTCTCTACCACCATCACCTTCTCGCCATACAAGATCCGGTTTCCGTTGTCCTCCAGCAGACGTAACCCCTCAGGACCCATTTCCATCCTACCCACAACTACATGATGCTCGTCGGAGCTTCTTCCATCCATATTGCCGCCGCCGCCCATCATCATCATCATCCGCATCGATGTGCGACAACAGCGCCGCTCCCCCGCGGCCCGGCGCAATGAACACCACCAAACCGCGAAAACGTGCGTTCGTTCGGTTCTTCGTTCCCTCTTTCTCTCTCGATCGACCACCAAATCTTGTTGTATTTCTTTCTCTGTTTTCTTCGAGACCTAGCTCGTATTTTCCTTCGTTTCTTGTGACCGACCCATCGCCACAATCTTCTCCGATTTCGTCAAGAAAAGCGCTCGCAATCTCATCTCCTCTTTCTCTCTCTCTCTCTCTCCCACACGCACTCTCTGGCGCTCGCGTCCGTTGCGCGTCCGCTAACTGCTTCATCCACACCTCATCTTTTTCTTTAGTCTTCGTCTCTTTTCCTACCAACGCTCCAGATTGAGCCTCGTAACCTCAGTTTCTTTACCTGACCCCACACCTGACAGCGCGGATTCTCCGGGCCTGAACTTTTCTCGTCCATCTTTTTCGTCCGTTTTCTGCTTCATCCACACCTCATCTTTCTCTCTTTTTCGTCGTCTCTTTCCCTACCAACGATCCAGAATGAGTTTCGTCGCCACAGCGTCTTTTAGTCTTTACCTGACCCCGCACCGGAAAGCGCCGATTCTCTTTGCGTGCACTTTTCTCGTCCTTCTTTTTCGTCCGTTTCCGAATTCATCCACGCCTCATCTCTCTCTCTTTTCGTCGTCTTTTTCACTACCAACGCTCCAGATTGAGCCTCGTCGTCTCAGCGTCTGTCCCCCACCCCGCATCTGACGGAGCGGATTCTCTTTGCGTGCAATTTTCTCGTCCGTCTCTGTTTCATCCAGAGCTCATCTTTTTCTTTTTTCGTCGTCTCTTTCCCTACCAAAGCTCCAGATTGAACCTCGTCGCCTCAACGTCTTTACCTGACCCCACGTGATTCTCTGAGCGTGCACTTTTCTCGTCCATCTTTTTGGTCCTTTTTCAGCTTCATCCACACCTCATCTTTCTCTTTTTTCGTCGTTTCTTTCCCTACCAACGCTCCAGATTGCGCCTCGTCGCCTCAGCGTCTTTACCTGACCCCACATCTGACAGCGCGGATTCTCTTGGCGTGCACTTTTCTCGTCCGTCTTTTTCGTCCGTTTCCTCGGTTCCTTTAATTTGTCGTTTACTGCAATTTACTGTGGTGAATTACGATCGAACGGTCAGGAGTGTTTGGGATCACGTAGCATCCACGGCTTGCCTTCACTGGACTCTCTTTCTTTTTGGCTTTTACTCACTAGTTCGCATCCGCCGGATGGGAGAGAAGGGGAAAAGCGTGAGGATCGTGCGGTACACGAGGCTTATACGTGGCTGCACAACAAGGCGAGTTGAGACTCGTCGCGGCGGACTGGTTGAGAAAATGCAACAGCAGTTAGCGGCAACAGAAGTGTCAGAACAACCGCCGGCCCTGTCGGACTGTAAAGATTTCTTTTTGGGCCAGAGTGAACCAGCACCCACTAATGCACCAGTTGGCCGTTCTGTCCATAGGATGGGCTGCATTTTTTCATCCAGCCTCAATCAGTCAACTTTTTTTGGTTTCTGACCAATTAGTTTTTTTTTGGGGGGGCTGTTTTTTTCTCAACCCTGACCTTGATAGTACATTCCCACCTAGTTACCCTGCTGACCTAGTTATCTTATTGACACAGCTACCCTACTAACCTACATCTTGGCCCTAGCTACCAACTAACAACAGACCCCTCTCCTACCTATTTACCTACCCTCTATTTGTTCATTGGCTAAACTTTTACCTTGTAGGCAAAAGCTTTTATCTTTTCTTGGTTAAACCTTTGTTTCTTAGCAAAACCTATTTTTGTTTTTTGACAAAACCTCTTTATTTTTTGGCTAAACGTTTATGTTTTTTTTACCTCTTCACAAAACTCTTATCTTTTCTTGGTTGAATTTTTATATATTGGCAAAAAAATAAGTTCTCAACAAAACCTTCATATTTTCTAGCTAAATTTTTATTTTTTGGCAATTTTTTTTTTAAAATTAGACACCTTTTAATAATAATAAATATTTTTTCTTGTTTAAACTTCTATTTTTCAGCAAAACCTTTTTACTTATAAATTAAACCGCTATCTCTTACCTTTTCTTGGTTAAACCCTTATCTCTTTGCAAAACTAATATCTTTACATGACTAAACTTTCACCTCTCAACAAAATTATTTTATTTTTTGGCAAAACTTCTACCTCTTGGCAAAACCAAGATCTTTTCTTGGTTAAATTTTTAACTTTTAAAAAAACCTCTATACTTATTGGTTAAACCACTACCTTTTGGCAAAACCTTTACATTTTCCTAGTTAAACCTTTATCTTTCTACAAAACTAATTTTTTTAAAGCTAAACTTTCACTTCTTGACAAAACCCCTTTACTTCTTGGTTGAACATTTAACCCACTTTAAATCACAATGCAATACGTTCATCCACCATTAACAAGTTGTACTAATTACCAGAAATGTAATACCCACATTGGTATTATGCCAAAACCACATGTTAAACATGACACACACAATATTCACATATAAGTGAACCTTGAATTGGGAAAACATGTAGGTATACAAATACATAATTAATTAATACAACAATGGACATTTCAAGACCCATATGTAAATATTGTTTAGTTAGCCAAAAAAACTAATGCAAAATTTGGAAACATAATGTGGGTATTGTGGGGTGACAATGTTACAAAATGGAATTTAACAATTGTGGATACGATTATTGCATGGTTAGCCCAAAAAACCAATGAAATTTTTGGGAGGTTGATGCAAGTATGATGAGGTGAAAACACTATAGAATGCAATATGAAATAACTCATATGTGGGTATTACATGTCTAAACAAATGTTATGTATATTGCTAATCTTTCATATTTTTTGTTTGATTAACAAAATAAATTTGAATTTATAAAGAAGCAATATTTACATGAATTAATGTAAAATTTGAAGTAACTTGAAATTCGAAAATTCACTAAGATCTTTTGAAAATTATTCACATGTCATTGGTTGCCATAATACACATGGCATGAACTAACTTTTTTGTTTCTACATACACATAAGCTACATGCAAAATGCACCAAACCATAAGAATTGTGTCCAAAAAAATGCAAATCAACAAGTCCATGTTAATATAAAAAAGAAGTAATGACATGCTTCTCCCTCTTCATAGAAGTTCCCTTTCTATCATTGTTCATTTATACTATCACAAACTTGGTGGTAAGTTGCACCTTTTTCAATCGCCTTTGTAACATGGTCATACATGTACAATTGTTAGTGCTAAATGTGAAAATAAATTATGTTGATTACAAAGTGAACCTTGGTGGTTCCACACAATCTAATTCACAAATACAAATGTGCATTAATAAATAAAGGTTTCAAAGTTTTTTTTTAAAAAACAAAACATATATATATAAAGAAAAAAAAACACACAAACTGAAAGAAAAAAAAAAACTAAAAATATATAAACTAAATTTTCTTAAAAAATCAAAATAAAAACACATAATTAAGAAAAAGGCACAAACAAAAGAAAGGGCAAATAGTAGAAAAAAAAGGGGGGAAAACCTAAAAAAGATATGTTATATATATATATAGGAAACAAAAATTAGAAACAAAAAAACTCACTTGAAAAGCTCCCAAACTTTGTTGCATTTTTATATCAAGTCTTGTTGTTCCAAACCCACCTTCACGTTGTATTGTGATTTTGCTTGAAACCAAAATTACCAACCGCTTGTAACAAGTTACAATGTTTTTCCAAATCCCTTTCTTGTTCCAAAATTAAAAGTTCCAACACACATGAAAAAGAAGAGAAAACGGTAAGGAGAAAGAGATGAAAAAGGGCAAGGAGGGAGAAAAAAAACAGCAAGAAAAAGGAAAAGAAAAAACAAGAAAAAAAAATACAACAAAAGAAAAGAGAGCAAAAGGAGCAAGGAAAAAAAAGAAAAAACAGCAAGGAGAACAAGAGGAAGAAGGGCAAGGAGAAAGAAAAGCAAAGCAACAAACAAACAAACAGAAGAAGAGGAGTAAGGAGAAAGAGGAAAAAAAAAAGCAACAACAAAAGAAAAATTAAGGAGAAAGTGAAGAAAAAATAGTAATGAAAATAACAAGGAAAAGGAACGAGGAGAACTTATTTGAGAATTTCTGGTTTGAATACAAATTTTTGATAATTGCAAATAGTGCTATTGTGTTTTAGGTATGCCTTTGATGGTTGGGAGAAGGGTGTAAATACATGTATAGTGTGTAAAATGATCTGTTATTAGGAATTTATTGTTTTGTTATGTTATAAGGCTTATTATGTGTTATTAGATCGACATTTAAAATGATCAAAAACTAACAAAGTCACACACATGAAAATATATACACAAATCTTGTTGAAACACAAAATATGAGACTCCATAACCACATTATGAAATAAATTTCCCAAACATAAAAAAAAGGTTGAAATTTTGTTCACATTGCTCAAAATTCTAACCACACATGACAAATTACAAAAACTAACTTTCTTAAAATAAATACCTGACATGGTAAATGTGTTTTTTATGATATTTGTAAATCTATCTGTGAAGGAAGGTTGTTTGTTTTATAGTTATGAGATCCACGGAACCGGGATGCTTCAGTGTCTTTGGAAAGCTCTCAAGGAGGAGTGCATGGGCTTTGGTTCCGTGATGTTTGGACTTGCAGCGCAAAAGTTCTTGAATATTGAATGATTTCCTCACTGGAAAGTAAATTAAATCATAGCTGAAAATTTTGCAGGAATTGGAATGTGCCTTTGGTGTTATTGGGAAGATCTTGATGAGCAAGATTTAATGGAATTTATTTGGTAAGATTTGGATTCAGAATGTGGGAAATATTGATTTTTAAGTGATTTCTGCTGCTGAAAATTCAAATAAATTCCAAAAAACTAGGTTTTGGAAGGAAAATCAGTTGAGGACATGGTAACACTTGGGCCAACGGCAGACGACACACTAGTAGTGCCCTTGTAAATACTTGATATGCTAGAATGTGTTCTATGAGGTTTTTTTTTCAAAGACCCCACCCATAGCGGTTCTTGAGGTTCATATCTGCAATTCTCAGAAAATGAAAGATCTGGTTCTTGTATTGTAACCAAAGTTCTCAATTTTTTTGCCAAAAAAAAAAAAAAAAAAAAAAAAAAAAAAAAAAAAAAAAAAATGAATATGTAAAAGATATATTTAAAAAAAAAAAAAAAAAAAAAAAAGATGGTTTTTTTTG
>Ga0116227_10002334_pt1 | contig 43272 bp, 34 predicted proteins | sample S1TSphgellanicum_FD_89693 | JGI IMG/M metagenome (GOLD analysis project Ga0116227, IMG submission 89693) | Host-associated microbial communities from peat moss isolated from Minnesota, USA - S1T2_Fb - Sphagnum magellanicum MG | ecosystem: Host-associated > Plants > Peat moss > Unclassified... | reverse complement strand
TGGAGGGGTGGGGGGGGGGGAGGATGCAGATGTATGAATAACAAAATACAAACCCTAATTTCTATAAGACCTTGTCCTCATACTCTAGCATAACCTCTTTTGGAGATTTGGAGTTGTTATGTCAAAGGGATTGTTTTGAAACAGCCACAGTCCTCCCCCAAGAACATAGTGGAGCTTCTTTGTTGTTCTTCTTCTTCTTGTGTTAAAACTTGTCCTACGTCAAACATGTTGGGTAGGCAAGTAAACCTAAAGTGAAGTGTGGATCATAGAATACCCTTCAGTTTAAAAGTAATTTACGGCTTTCACTTCAAACCTTACAATCACTACTACCTAGCAAGCTCTTTTTCCCCAACTTTGCAAACTACCCAATAACCCATTTCACCCATTTTCACCATTGCATATTGCCCTTGCCATGTTAGGCAAAAGTTGTTTGGGCTTCCTCCTCCCTATCTTCACATTTATTTATTTATTTCAATTATAATTATGGTTTTATAAGTCTTTTTTTTAATTATAATTTTTTTGATCATTTCAAAAACAATTAACTTTGGAAATTTGGAAGATCCCTAGCATCCAAGTATTACTCAGGTATGTAAAGCAATAAGATGAAAGCATACTCAAGATTGAGAACCAAGTACCCAGGGGTGATGGCTCATGGGTACAACTCATTCTGTGACCCCAGGTTCAAACCCCATGGTGTGCAGGTGAAACTTCTGGTGGCCCTTTGCCAATGAGCTTGACTTGGGGGTTGCCAATGGCTTGTCAAGTTGGGTCTGCTGTTATGCTGTCACAAAAATATATAAATAAATAATAACCTTTAAAAACCATAAGGTTTTTGGTTATTTCTGAACATTATAAAATATACCTACCTTAGACTAAGTCACCATCTCCGAGTCCAAATTTAACAATCTCTGAATTAAATATAGTCCCAAAGAGACCTCTCAAAAGAAGGTGAAGGTACCAATATCTGCTAAATTCTGCTTCACCCTTTTCACACTTGGGAAATGAGGAAATACAAGAATTCAATGGCTCATTAAAAGGCCCCTTTTCTTAGAAGACAAAAAGCAAAAAAAAAAAACAAGTGGTGTTTCAAATGTATACAAACAGTTGACCACCCACCCATCCAAAAAGGAAAAGGAAATAAAGAAAAAAAAAGACTCCTCTTGGGTTTGGCAACCAACCATGACTTGGAGTCCAATTCAGACCTCCTTTAAAGGAAGACAATTTATCTTACAAATAATGGATATTTGTAAAATATCAATTATTAATTTACAAATAATTGATAAAAATGAATAAAATCATTATTATCAATTAGTATTCTACTTGATAAAATCAAATCCAATATTCATCAAGTATTTCTCTCCCAAGGAACTAAGTTCCACACCTTTTGGACAACAAATTTCACCTATCCCAGGAGAGATCTTTCTTGACCTAGGGGTAGGAGTGAACCCATATAAGGGAGCTCTAAGGTTAACCCTGAACGTCCCTTAGCTTTCCTACTAAACTAGGTGCACAAACCATACCCCCTTATACTTGGCCCTAAACCATCCCTAGCTTTTCTACCAAACTAGGTGCACAAACCATACCCCCTTGTACTTGGGTTAGATGATCTAAAGAGCCATCTCAATTAACATTAATCTAAAGGTTCACTTAGGCCCACTTTAATTTGAAGCCCCATCTAAAGTGGGTCCAAGGTCCAAATTTGTAGGAACCAATTTGGACTCATTTGAAGCAAATGAGTCCTTGAGTTGGACCTTGCCTTGGGCTCTAGCTTGCATCTTGGTTCTCCAAATTATGAGTTCTTTCATTTTTTTTGGTCCAAAACAATTGACTTTCCCTCCAAATTGGTGCCATGTAGGTTTAGCCTCAATTTGCCACTTTTTAGTTTTGGACACTCGGCTAAAGGCCATGGGTCCAATTTACGGCTCTTAGCCAATGGGATTGCTCTATTTCATGGGACCCTGGACCTTGGACCCTTGTCTAAAGTGGCCCTAAGTGGACCCATTTGTGCAAGGAGAAGCTGACCAGTGTTATGGAGTTCATGGGTTTCAAGGAGAACCTTTGATCCACTCTTTAACATCAACCCTGGTTAAATTCTTAAGTTTGATGGAACCATTGGTGTACAGTCCTGAAAAGGATTATCATAGTGTTGAATAATTTTTTTTTTTTAAATTTTCAATTTGGTAGAAGTAAAAATAATAATTTATGAAATTTCAGCAATAAATATAGTTAGTTTCTTTAGCAGGCTTTCTTGACTTTGAACTTGACTATTGAGACCTTTCACAACAATTTCTATTGCTTCTTTTTGCACAAATGGGGAGACATAATAATATTCTACCAAATTATAGAATTCAAAAAAATATTGTCAATTATTTGGATACTTGTTATGCAATGGTGGACCGGCCTGAGGCAAGAAGCTCCTTGGGGGGTTTCCAACACTTTTCACATTTTTCCCTCCCTTGTAATTTTCCTTAAAATTTGACATTTTAAGCAAGTAATAATCTCTACAAAATTCAGCATTTCCAAAAATATTTTAGTTATTACTAAACTGAAAAGGTATTCTATAGTACAGTTTTCAAAAGTCAGGAAAACACAACACCAAAACCCTGAGTTTGGTCCAAAACGGGGTGACCGGCAAAACCGGGTGAGATTCAAGAAAAACCTGCAAAAAAGTACAGTAGCATGGTGGGGGGACTCAGAAATGCACCATTTTTTGTGCTAAATTGAGTTTCATCCTGTTTTGACCCTCTTTTTCCTTTTATGTGAGCGCCTCCACTGCCATTACATATATTTTCACTGCTCCTACATGTACAACTACTAAAACTACTCTCAAACCATGCATTTCATACCCAGATTTAATAAATTTCCATTACTTTGCGAACCTCACTCAAAGAAGGGATAGGTGGTGGAAGGAAGCCCAGAGACAGGGTGACTTTAAGGAAAACTCTCATATTCAAAAAAATTAACTTCTAATTTGGGTGTTTTTCAAGAAGAATTCCAAACAGGTTTCAATTGCACCCTTGCTGGGTGTTTTTATTTTTATTTATTTATTTATTTTCTTCAAGTATTTCAATTGCACAAATATTATACTACACAAGAGAAGATTGGAAATTGTGTGGTATGATTTTTCTGACCAATTGTAACTGACTATGTGACTAAAAAGTAAAATCTTACATGTTACATTTCCAAAATGAAGTATTAATTGGATACACAGAACACAGGAATAAAAATATGAAGAAAAACCCTAAAGAGAACACGGATCACACATGTCATGAACAAACAAACTTAACAATCAGGACACCATTAATACCCTAATAAAATAGAAGATCATAAACAAAAAAATAAAATTATATGGTAACCATTCTCCAGTTCTAATTCTAATTGTGCAATCAAAGGTTAGTAAGGTAGAACAGCTCGTGAGTGAACATTTAAAGGGTTTGGAGAGCTGATGCATCTCAGATGTTGCTCCATTGCTGCAAGAGCTCAAATAAAAGTTGTAGAGCTAATAGTTGCACATCCAAGGGTGCTTGAATCATTAAAAAAGGCTCAAGAAATGAGCAAGTTATGCATATTTTAATGTTAGGGGGTAAAAAGCACAACAAAAAAATTCCTTGATCACTTAACAATGCATGAGCATCATTCTACTCATACATGAGCAAATGTTCAATGATTCATGACTAAACATTACTACCCTTTTCACAAATATTGAATGCATCATAAGGACAAACAAAAAAAAAACATAAAAATGTTCATCTTTGGTTTCAATGGACATGATTAAAAAAAATGTTTTTTCAATCAACAATGACAGGGGCAAGAGAAAGTGAAACCCTAATTTGTTGCCCATTCTTGGCCACCATCATTTCCTCCTCCAACTATGTCTACCAAAATTTTGCACACATTTTCTCTTTTGGGAGCTCAAGCGATTGTGATGCTATTGGTACAACTTTTGAGCTAAATCGTGTGAAGTTCAAATGCTTGAAGCTTGCTCCCTCTTGACTATAGTTATTGGCAATCTTCTTAATCATTGTGATCTTGATCTTGGTGATCCTTGTTTTGCATCTTTTCTACTTACAGGTACTCTCAACCCTCCTAGTTGTGGTCCTCATATTGATTGTTGTTTTCCTTCTCTTTTCTTTTCATTATAATTGTTGGTAACCCACTCGGTTGTCATGATCTTGATCTTGGTGGTCTTCATCTTGAATCTCTTATGCTTACAATTGCTCACAACTCTCTTAGTTGCAGTCCTCATGTTGATTGTCATTTTCCTTCTCCTCTCTCTTCACTACAACTATTAACGACCCTCCTAGTCATCATGATCTTGATCTTGGTGATCCTCATCTTGCATCTCTTGTGCTTGTGGTCATTTGCAACCTTCTTGGTTGCGGTCCTAATGTTGATCATCATATTCCTTCTCCTCTTTCTTTGCTACAATTGTTAACAACCTTTTTGGTCATCGTAATCTTGATCTTGGTGATCTTCATCCTACATTTCTTGTGCTTGTAGCTACTTGTGACCCTTTTGGTCGTGGTCTCCATGTTGATCATCGGTTTTTTTCTCATCTCTCTTCATTTTAGTTATTAATGACTTTCATACTTGTCATGATTTTGATCTTAGTGATCCTTGTCTTACATCTCTTGTGCTTGCAACTATTCGCAACGCTTTTGGTTACAATCTTCATGTTGATTATTGTCTTCCTTTTCCTTTCTCTTCGTTGCAATTATTAATAACCCTCCTAATCATCATGATCTTGATTTTGGTGATCCTCATCTTGCATCTCTTGTGTTTATAATTGCATTGATCCTCCTAGTCGTGATATTGATATTCATGGTTTTGGTTGTGGTCTTGGTTACAATTGTTGGTGATCTTCATGGTTGTGGTCTTGGTTGCAGTTGTTGGTGATCCTCATGGTTGTGGTCTTGGTTACAATTGTTAACATTCCTCCTTGTTATGGTCTTGATTGCAATTGCTAGCGATCTTCTTAATTGTGGTTTTGGTTGCAACTGCTAGTGATTTTCTAATCCTCCTAAACCTTAAACTCCCCCTTCCTTTGCTCTGGTTCCTTAGTAAAACAAGGCAGGCATGGTGCAACATGACCATGAACAAGTAATCTAACCTTTGTTTGTAACCATGCTTCCCATTGTGTTAAATTAAACCTTGAAAATCTTGTAATTGGAATGATCTCTAACCCTTGTGCAACCCAAGAAGCTCATAGATGTTCATGCAGACGCTACTTTGTTTCCGTAACAACTATTCCAAACCAATTGTATTCAAAATATGCTCTTACACTTCTAGTAGCTATATGTTGAGATGCTTGCTCATCTATAGTGAAGTAAGTTGTAAATTTTTTAACCTTATTTTCCTCTCTTTCCTTGTGACATGTTTTCCTAATTACCTTTGTAAATGCCTTTTCCATAACCTTCTTACACATAATTGTTAGGTATTCAACACTAGTCACGAGATGAAACTGCGAATAGTTTATTAATGGCTCCTTTCCTCTTGTTTGGTCTGTTTTGTAGGTAGGTTCAAAGCTAGGTTCAAAAAAAATTGTTTTTCTTGCACTTGCTCTTGACTAAGGATGTTTAGATTTGCTACTAAATGTGCAAGCCCCCACCCCTAAACCAAACCCTTGGAAATGTTCCGTATAACACCCATTATTAAAACCTGACAAATCTATAAAGTGAAAAAATTGTGCTCAAAGCTAGCACAACAATTTGTAAATCCATTCACAAAAACACCTGTCTTTGAGCATCCAAAGCAACACCACACACATGGGTATTTTTTTTGGTCAAGCAAGCATGCACAACTATTCATCTTGATACCCTCTAGCACACACCATAATCCCTAAAGACACTCAATTTTTTTTTTAAAGCATTTTGGAATTACCCCTTTCAACGATCATAGAAGAGCCCCCTTAACAGAAGAGGCCAAAAATCTGAACAGTAAAAAATTTGGCCAAGTGTTCGATAGTAGATGCATTGTTGAACGACGAACAGATAGTGACTGTCCACTTTCCAAGTGTTCACCCACCAGCCCCTGAACAGCGAAGGGCTGCTCTACCCTAGCAGAGTTTGGTTCAGGTTTGGAGTTCCTGAACTTTTATCCAGTTTATATAACTTTTGTTGGGTCTTGGGCCAATGAAATAAAACACATTGAAATCCCCCATTCACATGGCTTGCTCAGATGGATCATTAAAGCATGACAATGGGTTATCCCAAACAACAGAACAACTCCAAAATTTTGGGGCTTTGAATCCAAAGAAGCAGCTTAAAACTTGGAATTTTTGCAGTTTTGTGGGCTTGGATATTGCAGAGAGAAAGATGGCCCCATTCAGGATCAAGAATGGTGCTAGGCTCTCCCAAAGACTATCCTATCACAAGTCAATTCCTCCACCTCTGCTTTTTGTTGTTGTTGGGTGTTGATCCCAATCTACCTTTTGGTGGGCAAGTGATGGAGAAGGTGATGAAAATTGTAACTGAACCATATTGGACTTCAAAACAAATCTAAAAGCAAAGTAGGAAAATCCTGCACAAAGTGAAAAGAGACATTGTGGTCCCCTTGAGCCTTATTCTTATAATGAGCTTTTGAACCAATGGTGTAAAGCGGTGCGCAGTTAACCAAAAAGAGTTGTGACTACGTGGCACACTCATGAAAAAGAGAGGTAAACATTTGACGACTTGTCATTTTATTTATGTGCCCCTTATGGCAAGTTAAAAGTTCAAACCAAATAGGAAATGTTCCATGAAATTCTCAACAGAGGAACTTAGAGTTCAGAGTGCTAAGAGCATCTCCATCAGTGCTCAGTAAAGTTGAATGAAGAAACGTCAAAATATGGCGGTTTGGCTCAGGAAAATGGTTTTTGGCTCAGCATAATTGTACACCATACTGTGACTGGTAAAAGGCACAGCAATGCTGTAAACCTCCAGAAAAGAGTCTAATAAACATGATCTGACTTCTGATCAGTGTTTCTGATTGGCCCCATCATAGTGATTGTTCCAGGTGGTTTGCTATTAGTAATTCTCAACGTATTTACTGTCTTGGTTTCAGTTTTACATGGGTGAGGTTGCAAAAAAGTAAATAACTAAATTTGGATGTGAAAATAATTTATGCAGAGTCACATACTAACCACGGCTCCAGATACCCTAACACCTTGTGAATATTCCTACAAACATGGGACTAAATGAAACTTTACATTGTTGGATAGTCTCTCCTCCTTCACAGGCAAAGCCAATAAAAGAATTATTTTCCTTTTTTCCCAATCAGACCTACCTTCAATTTTTATGGAGTGAATTTTGCAGACTTCCCTGAAGTTGAATATCTCTTTGTATATAGCAATGGTTGGATATAGGAGTATGGCACTTCCACCTCATGCTTTACATTGGTGACTGGATAAGGCATTTGAAGGATGGGGTAGCCTCGGCTTTAGGTCCCAAGTTCCAACACATCGGTAGATCCCCAATATCTCATCCTCTCCCGTGGCAGAACTTTAAACACCCCACGAAACTTTGTGATTTTGAGGGTGTTAAAAAAAAAGGGCCTTCAATACCTTATGTGGTTGTGTCACAGGGTTCAATTGAAAACTTAAAAAGTGAGGATCTACTTTGTTTCAAGCAGTTGGAAATTTGCTAATGGTAATGACCTTGAAATGGTGGGTTCCCATCCTGAGAACATCTCAATTTTTTGTTCTATGTAAAACATCAATCGCATGATTTAGTTTGTGCCGCCCCCTCCCCCACAAAGTTTAATGAGGTGATATTTAGGGTTTAATATTCCTCCCTCCACCATGTGGTTGTGTTACAACAGTGTGCTTTGGAGCTTAAATAGGCCCAATTAACTCAACCCCCCAACAAACCCAATATCATTGAAGCATGTTATGTGTAGGGTAAAGATTAAGGACTATATAGAGGATCTCCAGCGGTGCTCAGTATGTTACCCTGCAAAAATATTTTTCACATCCGAGTTTAGTTATTTACTTTTTTACATTCCAACCCATAAACTGGAAATTGGGACAGCAAATAGGTTGGGGAGTACTAATAGCGAACCACCTGGACCAATCGTTATGATGGGCCAATTAGAAACACTGAGCAGCAGTCAGATCATATTATTACACCCTGCCCTTTTCTGTAGGTGCACAACTTTGCTGCGCCTTTTACCAGCCACTGCAGACTCTCAAATTATGCTGAGCCGAAACCATTTTCCTAAGCTAAACCGGCATTTTTTTTCTTCATCCAATTTTACTGTGCAGGATCACATACTAAGAATCACTGGAGATGCTTTAAGAACCAGATTGTTGGGGTACTTCTGTGTGGAACTCGAACTAGAAGGAAGAAACATTTTGTTACAAAAACAACTACTCTAGCACCTTGGCTAATTCATCACTAATTATATTATTTTCAGAAATGTTGAAATTTTCAAATTTTGTTTCTTCCAAATCAAAAAACATTGTGAAGGAAAATAGTGGATATTTAGGAATATTCTATTTGTTGAAATGAATGTTTCAAAATTAATTAATTATTCAACAAACATGTGTTGAAATGGCCAAGGTACTATGGCATTGGAACCTGCAGTTAACCGATTCAACTACAGTAGAACCTCTATAATTTTATCACCTAGAGACTGGCAGCCAGTGATAAAGTTTGAGAGGTTATAAGTTATGGGAGAGTTTGGAATTGTGAGGTGCAGGGTTCAAAAGCTGCAAGCTGCTCTTTTTTCTCATTTTCTTTGCATTTTTGATCATCAAGGCAACCCATCTTTGGCAAGCTTTCCAAGCTCCAGCTTTTCTGGACACAGCAAAAGGACAGCTATCCTACTTTTGTTGACTCGATTGTGAAGATGAATGACAGATTATGCCATCTCCACCAAAATAGTCTTAAACAGAGGCCTATCACTAGTTATTTCCACCATAACTGATCGAGAAATAAACGAATTATAAAATTATAAAATTGTCGGGAAAGAAGAAAAGTGATAAGTTATAAGAATATAAAATTTTTGCCTAGTCCCATTGATGGACTAGGCTGGAGTGATAAAATTTGGGGGGATCAGTTTATAGAGGTTCTACTGTAGTAAGAATAAAAAAAGAACCAAGACTGATTTTTCAGGACCTGAACCACAACTAGAATCTATGATTAGAATCATTTTTTGGAGAATCTGACTTAACATCAAATCCTTGGTTGTACCTATGTGTGAAACTAGAACCCCAAGTCAAGACAATTCCAATTCGTTTTCAAAACTGGTAAGAACTAAAAAAACTCGAACCAAGTTATACTCAAGATGAGGGCTCAATGCAAGGCAAGAGACAAGCATGCAACCTAAATTCCCATAACAGTCCCCTTCAAGGTGCTTGCTCCTCATAAAAAAATGTTAGAATTTTGCTTGTAGAACAAACAATTGTGATTTTGTTTGAAAAAAGATGAGCATTTAGAGCATCCCCACCCATATTGGACCATATTGGGAAAATAGGCTTACATTAATATTTTTCACATTCATTATTACTTATTTATATATCCCAAGTCTCTCCCCCTTAAACTTGAAAGTGTGTTAACCCTGCAAAACTTTATTAATAAACACACCGCATATCCATAAAATATACAAGGGAAGAAGAAAAATGAAAAGGACTAATTTACAGGATGAGAAGCTAACACAAACTAAATGTCAAAATCTTTTTGTTTCAACAATTGACTGCTTGTAGGAGGTCAGCCATGGTGATGGGGGGTGCCTCTTGAAAGGTGGAAGTCATGAAATAGCTAGACCTATTGTTATCACCCAACTTAAGATGGAGAATGCTTGTGCATCCTTTGTAATGTAATTGAGATTTTTTGACAAAGAAAATTAACCAAGACAAAGAGGAGGGCCTTTTGGCTCTCTGAAATTTGACATGGCATTGGCACAATTGTGTAAAAACACATCAACTTGTTTGTTTAAACATCCAAACACCTCAATTGCTAAAAAGAGGAAATGATCAATGGGGTGTCAATCATGATAGTTCCTTTTCTTGGCTTGAACTATTTTAGAAGCAACAAACCCTCAACTTATGCAAGATTGACAAAATAAATCCATTTGTGTTGGATCGACAATGACAACATTGGCTAGGGTGCGAATTCCATCTTTGGTGAACATTATGTCAACTTGTTGACAAGAGGAATGGAACGTGGTTGAAGGAAGTGCGTGTAATTGTTCTCATCCCACATGGAAGTCAGCATCTTGTGCAATGGCAACAAAAGTGTCGCAAACTACATCATGGGTGCCCATTTCTCATTGACATGGGCACAATGTAAAAGGCGGACACTTTCTAGCATTGATGGGATGTGTGCACACACATCGAAGGATACCTACAATTGAAGGATGTGGTAGTCCAAATTGCATTCGAAATGTTGTGGAGAAGGATGGGGAAAACAATTGAAAGGTTGGGAAAGATGGTTAAGCTATAAGCCAAATGCCTGTCCTTGGGCCGAAACATGATAAGATTCAAGAACAATGGGTTTCAAATACCATGTCAAAAAACGTGTTGGAAAGGTATGATGGTGTAAACATTTTGAGATGGAATCTTAAAGTTGAACCATTTGTTACTCGATGAATTGTTCAAAGGGGGTGTAAAAGGGATCACACAAGCCACACCCACCTAATTTTTAATTGTTTCTCAGGTTTGGTAAAAAATATCATTTTCAAAAATTCGAAATCCATTTACAAGTCCTTTTATTGCTTAAAAACAAATGTTACAATGTTTAATGAATGTTATTGTTATTTTTTATTCATTGGATTAATTTCAAATTAATTCACACGTTCCCATGATATATTGAAAATACAACTATATAAACAAATCTTACAATTCAACATCAAATTAAATTACGATTTTAAAACATGAAAAAACCAAGTAAACATTACATTTGCTATGGTAGGTGTTATTGTGATTGCACCCGAGGAGGAAAACACATGTGTTTTGGGGGCAATAGGAGATTGCAAATCACTTTGAAGTGTTATTAAAAAAAAAAAGTGTTATTGTCAATGGTAGAAGTGAAATTTAAATTCCTACATAATATTTCACATTGATCTAACAACATATTTGCATTTCACATGCATATGTTCACTATTCTTGTCTTAAGTCTCGACAAACTTAACATTACCATTCATTCCAACATCAAATTCATGGTTATTACATATAAATAAAATGTGCACTTCAAAATACATTGTAAAAAATTCCAGAAACAAGATTACAATTAAATTGATACTACAGAAAATTCACACCAAAGATGAACATAAAATTCATTATAGAAATATGTGCTTCTTTGTATTACTGAAAACATCTTTCAAAATTATAGCATAGTTCCACGTTTTGTCGAAAAAAATCCAAAAAAACACTTAAAATTTATGTTGTATCCAAAAGAAAGTCTTTGGTTTTTCTATTGCAAATACCTATAGCTCCTCCTACTTTTTTCCAAAAAAAACCTCCTTGTTTTATCCTCTTCTTCCTCTTGTTCTTTAGAACTTTAACCTTTTGAACTATCCCAAGCCACATCATCATGATCAAAACAACAAAAATTCAAAATTCAAACTAACAAAATGCCCTGATCAATCCCTATCCTAACTGCCTTATTCATCCAAAATCACATACTCATCCTACCCCCTTTAACATTACCCCCTCTTTACTTTGGATTCCATCCTTGAAATCCTTGTAAAATGACAAAAATGAAATAAAAGTATTTTATATCCTTTCAAACATATGTTTCCCCTACTATAGTTTTGTAATCCCAATTTACACAAAAACCAATTGTTTTATATCTACATTTTGTTTTGCAGTTCCAATCTCCTCCCCCACTAATTTAGTTTGTGGTTTTATTTCTAGATGTTGTATTTTGGATATCACTTCTTCTAGTACTAGAATAGCTTCCACCTTTTCATATTCAAGAATTCCTTTTTATTTTTTTTCTTCATGACTCTCTCCTCTAAGGTCTTGTGGTATTTTTATTTGTACCTCCTCCTTTCAAACAATTCCATTAGGCCTTTCTTCTGTCTCTTCACCTTAACCCGATACCTCTATACTTGTTAAACTACCATAGATGAAAATTGGAAAAATCTTTTGATAAGCTTCCAACTTGTACCTCAAAATTCTTTCATTAACTCTATGTTGACCCAGATTCTTTTTTAATTCCTTTGTAAAATATTCTTCTGCAACCTCCCACCATTTTTCAAAATCTACATCAGAGTCCTTCATCTTGTTCTTCGTCTTCATCAAAATATAATGTTACAACATTTGTTCACAATTTTCTAATCTTTTCTTGATACTAGTTGGATTTAAACTCTTCCTCTGTTCATGTGCTCTCTCTAACTATGCTTACAAATGTTGCAGAATTTTCTAGTACTCCTTCTTGTCCTTCATTAACTACTCTCTTTTCGCCTCTGCTATCTTTTTTTTAAGTTCCTCAAATTGCAACAAAAATACATTCTTCAAATTTATCAATTCCAAATCTGTCAAAAATCCTCCTTCTCCTTTTATTTAGTTAGTGCTTTCACTTGACTATCTAAGCCTCCTATTGTTTTTTATGAAGAAATAGTGCCTCTGTCCACTTCCTCCCAGTGGTTTCCCAAATTTCAACCTTTTGCCTTAAATTCTACAATTTTTCATCTTGCAACTTTAGCCATGTTGTGCTACCCTTGAATTCCTCATTCTCATCTTGTAGTTTTTTAATGAGCATTTTATTTTTATGTTTAACCTCTGCCTTGTTCTTCCTCCAGATTTCCACATTATGCTTATACCCCTTCTGCAAATTTCTCTCCTTATCCAATTCCTTCTATAACACTACCTTCTCCTTCTCCCCCGTAGCTATTTTATTTTTCAAAGTTTTAACTTCCAAAGTCAAAATCCCCATATTCAAACTCACAATTGCCATGGTTTGAAATAACTCAATTGTTTTATCTGCTTTCATTACTTCTGCAACTACTTCCTCCATAGACTTTGGTGTATTTGCTTATGTCATAAAATCTCAAAATCCTTTTGTAGATGATCCTAGTTCCTATACCATTCTTCTCCCCATCTCTTGTTTCAAATGGGAATCCCTTTGGAGAAATTGGCCTACTAGGTGGTACATGTAGTTCCATTGGTGTAAACTCTTCAAAAGTAGGTTGTGTTGCCATTCTTGCCATTTGTAGTTCAATAGCATGTAGACTTTCATGTGTTTGTTGTTGTTGTTGCTACAAATGTTATTGTAACATTTTGGACTTGCAATGGTTTCCATCCAATCTTCACATACATCCCCTTCAAAGTGCAAATGCTCCTCACCCTCTATAAACCTTATGTCATGTTCCCTTTGAACTCCCTAGCTCTGCTCCCTTAGCTATCCTTCATGTGGTGACATCATTTGTGGTATCTATTGCTTCTTCCACCTCAGTTGTCTTTCTTATGGAGATGTCATCTGTGGTACTATTGTAGTTTGTCTAACTATTTGTACCTTTATTGGCATTTCCCTTACCATTGTTAGCACTACAAATGGTTCCACTTTGCCCTTCATCATTTTTTGTGCCCTCAAATTTGTGCTCTCTTGTTCCCTCTTCACTCCTAACCCTAAGGCTCCTCCTTCTTCAAATTTATTCTTCCTCTTGAGAACATTTTTTAGAAAATATGTTGTAGTTTTCTTTCTGTTTTCTAATATTGTATACATCTCCTCTTTAGTTATTTTAACCTTGGCCGATGGTTTCTATGGATTATCTTTTTGATGCACAAACAAATACTGAAAGATTTTGCCAATACCAATGTAAATTGATAGGTATCTTTCTTAACCCCCTTATTATCCTTAACATACTTATACCACCTATCCAACTCACTACACATACTATTGAATATAATCTATGCCCAATTTACTTGTTGCCTGTTTTATGTTCTCACCAATGTAATAGCATTTTTGTTGCTAAAAAATTGTACCTTTTCCCTTTAATAAATGACATATGTAATGACAAAATATCTGATAGAGTATGGCAAACCCAAACTCTTTGCATTCCATTGATCTATAAAAGAATTTGTAGGTGCAAGTCTACAACTTTGTAATGCCTAAACTACTAATGACTTACTAACTTGTCATTTTGGTTCTTCTAGATATCCTTCCACACACACTCCAAAAATATCTACAATTAGTTATTTGTTGATTACATACACCTTATCCTTATGTCCAAAGTAGATATTTGCGCCTTTGATCAAGAATGTGTTCAGAATTTCCAATAATACATCGTGCATCGGTGCTTCCCACCCCATCATAAACAAAAGAACAAGCCTTACTTTAGAAGCCTAGTCTTCTTCTACTATAATAGTTTTTTAGTTCTCCATCCGCTCTACATGTTTATCATAGTTTTGTTTTGTCTTTGTTCACATGAATCGCTTAGGGTCTGGAATTTTAATACTTTTCTCCAGAAGTGTAGCTCTATCTAATATTACACATCTTCTTTTTGTTATCGCTTCTGTTTCATGTTACTCCATCTCCATTGCCCTTCGCTGTGTTTTTCCCATTGTCTGCATCTCTACGACTTGTTGTACTATCAACTGCATTTCAATGGATAATTGTTCTTCCTACGCAACAACATTCTCCTCCCTTGCCTCCTTTGGCATTGTCTCCACCTCCACAAATGATGTTCCTTAGCTTCATTTTCCTTCAATTCTTCAATGCACACAATATCTATTAATGTAACTTTTAGTCATGTTTGCTCTCTTACACGTCAACATCATCCGATTTGCGCAAAAACTAGTTATATCTATGTCTTGAATTATCGCCCGTGTAAATTGTATCTTCTCATTATATGCTTTCCCTTTTGCACATTCTGAAGATGATGATAAATGTGGTGGTGACATTATGAATATTCAACACTCTTGTGTATGTTTTTCTTAACTCCTTTTCTACTTCTGTTATTTTCAATAATTATGCTTCCTCTTCCTACCTTCATTTGTGCTCACTCCTCTACACTTCCTTTTCCCTTGCTGTTCATTGTAGTTTTTCAATTGCACTATCTACACTCATAATGCTGTGAAATCCAAAACTTTGAAAATGCGCACAACTTCCAGCAATAAACATAAATTGTTTTTGATGGTTACCTTGTTTTTTTTTTGTCCTTGAACATCCTACCCGTCACATTCATTTTTTCATTTGCTCATCATTTTTTAATTAACGCATAATCCTCAAAACTAATATGACCCATCATTACAAGTTTAGGTGTCCTTTATATGGCCACATGGAAACACTTAACATCATCATTATGAATGAATGTCATAGATTTCATCTTCCAATTACTCCACATCCGTAATCTCCTTACATTATTTGTATTAACTCCACTTCATTCACCCTATACACCTTTTGTTGACTATGCCCACTTATATGCTAATTATGAGAACACATTTAATGACTGTATCAATTTTTCTATTGACTATGCCCTTAATTCTAATGATTATGTGAATACTCTTGATGACCGAGTGAATATTGCTGTTAATTTAGCCAATATTCCTAACATATCATCTTTAAATTTCTGCATCCCAAATCCCACATTAATGCAATTATTGCTCTTCTGCAAATTGAAAATAAAAATTGTGTTCATCATTAGATTTGTGATCTATTTTTATCTTCATCATTCTTCATTTGTGGTTTCTATTTTTGACATCCTTTATCATCTTTCTCTATGTCAGAATTTGTTTCCTAAACTCCACCTCTTCTTAGTTCCCAATATATTAACATTTGTTGTTTTTTTTTGAGCTTTAAATTCCATGTATTTATAAGGTTTGAACTTATTCACATTGACCAACACATGGTTAGTTTCAAACTTTTCAATGGTCACCAATAACACAATGTTATTTGGCAACACATATTGTACTTTATAGGGTCCAAACCATTTCCTAATAAACTTCCCTAGGTGTGATTTATTGCCCTTTGGAAACCACATAACATAATCACTAAAATTATTTTTCTAATTTTTTTTGTTGATTCCATAATGTTCTATTCCATTGTTGAATTTCTATAGTTTCTATAATCTACATTCTAACTTTTTGCAATTTCTCAAGCTTTATAATTCTACTAGTTAAAACTCTCACAAAACATTGTCTCTTTCATCTCCACGAGCAATTGGAACAATGTACTCTATAGGCATTAATGGATGTAATCCACACATTAATTGATATGGTGTATACCATGTTGTTAATTTATATGCTGTTCTTTACGAAAATAACACTATAGATAGATGTTCATCCCAATTTGTCCTATTTTCACTAACTAACTTGGTCAACAGTGTCCCAAGTACCTTGTTAGTAAACTTAACCTACCCATTCCCCTAAGGATAATAAGTTGTAAAATTCACATGTTTCATCAAAAAATGATATGTCAAATACTTGATGGCATCATTAATAAAATGAACTCCCTAATCTATGACTATAGTCAAAGGACATCCAAACCTAGTTAGTAAGCACTCATAAAGAAATTTTGTTGTGGCTATTGTCATATTAGTTCTTAATGTGCTTGCTTCCACCCACTTAGTAGCATAGTTTGTGGCAACAAGAATATATTTGTTCCCTATATATCTCCTTGTTGGCTTAATTGGCCCCACAAAATCAAATCCCCATTTCATAAATGGTTCCTTTAAAAGAATTGTGACCAGCTTTGCAAGACTTTGAATTGCCAATCCTCTTGTTCTTTGACATGCATCACAAGATCTATAGTAATCATGCACATCCCTGTATATAGTTGGCCACCAATATCCAACATCCAATGTCTTCCTCTATATTATTTACATTGCAAAATGCCCTCCTAAAGGTCCTTCATGTAGTTCTTTCATCACCATATGTGCTTTTATTGTTGTCAAACATCATCGTAGTTTGTTGTCTTGGCCCATTCTTTACAATTCACCATTTTTTAGTGTAAAAGGCTATGTGCTTTTGATTAATATCTGCTTCTACTGCACCGATAACGTGCCTTCAATTCTTTTACGTCATTCAGCCACTCAAGCCTTATATAAAACAAACTTACATTTGTGGTTTGATTAGACACACATGTGGATTCTGTACTATTCGGTAATCTTGATAATGCATCTACAACTAAATGAATTCTACTTGGCTTATACACTACTATGAAATCATATTCGAGGAACAATAATAACCATCTAACTATTTACCCTAAAACCTGTGGAATGTTGACCAAATAAACCAATGCCATATGATCTACATAAAAGACAAATTTATTGCTCAACAAATAATGTTTAAACTTATGCAAAGAAAAAACCATTGCTAAAACTTCTTTATTTGTTGTGTTATAATTTTGTTATGTTTTGTTTAGAAGCCTAGAAGCATACACTATTGGTTGATCACTTTTCCCTGTTACATTCTAAAACAACATAACCCCCACAATTAATAATGACACATTTGTATGAACATGAAATTCCACTTGCTAGTTTGGTGATATCAGTGTCGGTGCTTCAATATACTTCTATTTAATCAATTCCCATGCCTTCTTACATTCCTTTGTCCAAAGAAAAGTCTATGTTTTTTAAATTAGTTTCGTGATAGGTGCCATAATAACAACAAAGTTTTTTATAAAACATCTTTAAAACTGAGTCATCCCATTGAATACTTGAATTTGCTAAGGATTTAGGTCGTGGCATGTTTACTATTGCTTGTATTTTCTTTGGATCTGGTAATTTCCTTTCTTTGGAAATAATAAAACCCAAGATCGTCCTCAGGAAACACCATAAATGCACATTTGTCTAAATTCAAACTAACGCCATATTCTTTGCATTTTTGAAAACATAGTCTAAGCTTTTGCAAATGAGTCTCCATGTCACTATACATCGTAAAGTCATCTAGAAATATCTTCATAAAACTATACAAATACTCTCTAAATGTTTTGATCATGGCTCTTTGATATGTTGGAGGTCCATTTTTAACTCCAAACGACATCACTTTCCATGTAAAAGTCCCCTAGTTTGGAACAAATGTAGTTTTGTATCTATCCTTTAGAGTTATAGATATTTGATGATATCCTGCGTATCCATCTAAGAAGGAATATGCTTCATATTGTGTTCAACATTTCATTTGTGAAATGTAATGGGTATGGATCCTTCTTTGTGGTTGCATTTAGTTTTTTGAAATATATATAAATTTTCAACTTGCCATTTTTCTTGGGTATTTCTATTATGGGTGACAACCATGTAGCTTCTTCTACAAATTCAATGAATCTAGTTGCTAACAACTTATCTATATCTTGTTTGACCGTTATAGCATAATTTGGATTTAATCTATATTTGGTTTGATGTGCCAACAGTATAGTAGTGTCCAATTCAATTTTGTGATGTGCTAACTTTAGTGGAATCCCTTTCAAATCTTTGTATGTCCATGCAAAAACATCTTTGAATTCCTTCAACAATTGTTCCATTTCTAGCACCTTGTTTGTTTCCAACTATGCATTAATCTTCATCATCTGTAGTTTTTCATCAGTTCCCAGATTGATCTTCAATTAACATCCATCCAAGTATTTGTAATCCATGTGCTTTGATGGTTGCTAAAGTTTCATCTACTACAACACTCCTTGGTTGATGTCTATAGTACGTCTTTGGATACACCTTATCCTTCAGAGCTATTTATGGTTCATATCTGTTGCCAAAATTATTTTTTTCTATGTTTTGTACTTTAAATCCCTGTTCTAAAATATTAATCTTCACATCTATATCCATGATCCCCACATTTGTGGTTTTCATAGATTGAATTGTCTCATGTAAACTAACCATGTTTGGTTTTGTTAACAAGTTGCACAAAAATCACATATGACAATTATAATACAGTTATAAAATAAATGAAACATTCAAATTAACAACTTATTTGCAACTATTTTAGAACTATTATATTGGATTTTCATGTAGTTACCCAACTACTACTACTACTGATAATAATAATTATTATTATAAACTAGGCTACCATAACCTAGCCTAACATATTTAAAAGTTAATAATTAATAACTAGCTTATGATATTATTTAATAATAATAATAATAATAATACATTAGTATATAGGTTTTAGATTAACAATTAATATTATTATTTACTAATTATTATGACCTACAATAGTTATTATACCTAGTAGATAAATTATGTTAGGGTAGAATTGTCCATCATCAATCATTGGCCAGTGATTGAACAATTGTGGATATTTAATGTATATTGTCTATTTTATGTGATGTAAAACATCATGGGAATGCCAACATAAGCTCTACATTATATGTTTCAACTTAAAGGCAAAGGAACAACATAGAAGAAACATAAATTATGTTGAATTCACATTGTGTGTTTTAAAAGAAAATGACTCTTTATTTTTAAACCTCATATTTTCTTTGTTTTTTGTTTGTTTTCAACAATCTAAAGTGCTATGAGTGTGTCAAGTTAAAATTTACTTTAATTATTTGAATTATAATGGTAAAGAAACAACATAGAAAAGCCATGAAGAATATGCATGCGTTAAATCTTTAAATGTGAGTTAGGCCAATGACCAAACATTGACATCACTTACTTTTGACAACCATATCTTCTTCAATTTGTGTCATTTTCAAGCAATTTAAATAGCTAAGGGTGTGCCAATTCAAGGTCTAAAAAAACCTTGCCATTTGGAAATCAAAAGGACAATGTATTAATAATTAAAACTTTTGAAAGCTCGAGTGTTTGTTCATTAACATGTCTTGTAATATTTGTAAGTAAGTTGCAATGAAGATGCAACTAATTTTTTTTATCCCATATTGTTTGTCCTACTTTTCAAGTTTGTAAAATATATAATTAAATGCATTAGGAGTATTAAAAAATGATATTTGGAATAAACCAATAAAAAATGGTTTGGCCCTAAAGGTTAAACCCAAAATAAAATAGGATTACCCCAAATTACTTACCTATTGAGCTGAAACCTACCTACATATCTATTTGGTCCTAAATACCTACTTACTTAACTTAAGAAATGTAGGTAATAATATAAGGTTAAAAGGGAATTTGCATAGACATGAGTGTGTTAACTTTTTTTGTTTAAAAAATGATGCAACTTTTATTTGCATCAACATTGGTTTACATGTATTTAGTGGTTATATACTCCACTACCAAAATGATATGTGACATTCTTATTCTAACACACAATGGGGGTGAAATGTGTGAAAATGCTTGTGGTCATGGTGTATTTGATGATGTCCCTCCAAGTCCAACATTCAATGCTTTTGTTTAGCAAAAGAATAACAAACATTATTGCATGGCCAAAATCATATCAACAAAAACAAATATTGGCATTTTTGCTTTGTGTTATGATGGTTAATGGTATGGTTTCGGAGGTGCCCTAAACCCCATGTACTTGCATTATGGCCTTCCAAGAAAGGACAAATATAATTCAAGATGAGGTTAAGAAGTTGGTTTTATTTTTTATGAGCAATTTAAATGTTCTCCTCTAAATCTTTTTGGTGGTGAAAGTTTGTCCTTGTGCATCAACCATTGAATATATATTCTTGGCCAACATCCTGCAACAATTGTTACTCTAGGACCTTTAATTTTCAAATCAACATCAAAATAAGAAGGGAAGTTAGTCATCTTTTGCAACAAATTGTTTTGCCACCTAAACAAGTTCTTCCACTAAGGTATGGATTCATATATAACATCACTTTTAGTGTGGCCCAAAACATAAAACAATATAAGGTGACAATAAAAAGTTTCTTTACTTACATTTGCATGAATTTTATCACAATGTTGATAAGTTCATTGGGTGGGAGAAGGAAGTGAGGGCATTATAAGCACATCTATTACATTCTCCAACATGTAATATATTATGGGTAGATGAAATATTTCATTCATCATCCAACTTGGAGTTGGAACGAAATTCAATGCTTAATAAGTCTTTGACACAATTCCTACGTGACTCAACTCGTCTTGTTTAGAGTGTGATCCATAATCCAAATGACAAACTTTCTTGTGTTGTGTGCACATGGAATTACGCTATATATTCTTTCATTTGGTTTTATTCATGCATGTGGAGTCCAAAAGAGTCCATCTCATTCATTTTGTTGAGTTATGAGAAATAGTACATTGAAAAATCAATATTTAACATTACAAGTCTTAGATGCAAGCTAGTTTGTATTATCTAGAGCTACAAACATAAGGTAAAATGGACAATTGATTATTGTTCATGGAAATGGACAATACATTTTGATATACCATTTCCTAAGTTTTGAAGTTCTTTCATTTAGTTTTATGATTAAATTTGCTTAGTCAAATAATAATATATCTAGGAAAATGTTCCCCACATGGATCTTGTCCCATAATGTAGCTTTAAGAATTATGAAAAATCATTAAACAAATGCCAACTTCTTTTACAAACTTTCATCCATTTTTTAACAATCCAAAGTTTTGATCCCTTGCCAACTTTCATCCATTTCCCAGTTCGATCCAAGTTAAAAAAATTTGCACATAACAAAATATTCTTCCATATCATCAAATATTTCATTGATGTGGTGAGATATATTTACGTGGAAAAAAACATTTAAAAAGGTTTCTTTAAGTTCACTTGTTCATCATGCATGTCCATATGCTCATGAATTTATAACGTTGTTGTTGGCTCTTTAAGAAAGAGAAGTGGGGGAATTGTTAAGGGCCAAACATGTATTATCATACTTTTATCTTAATGCAAAGATGACATTTAATGAATTGACTTAATATGAACAAGGGGATGATACTTTTTTTTTTACTCAATCCACAAAAGATTCCACATATAAGTAATGCAATTTTCATGAGTAAAAACAACCATGCATGAATTATAATTAAGTGGATTCTTGTATTTAATGAATGGATTTTAATATGAATGGAAGGATGGTACTTTTCTTTGAATTAATCCCCACAAGATTTCACATGAAAGACCACCATGCATGAATCATAATTAAGTAAACTTATGTATTTGTGTAAAGATGATATTTAATAGTGGACTTCAATTTAAATGGAAGGAGGATGTCCCTCTTCCGTTCACTCTGCACAAGATTCCACATGTAAGCAATGCAATTTTTCAACACTAAAAAAAATCATATATGAATTCTAATTAAATGAACTCCTATAGTTAATTAATAGACTTTAGTTTGAAAGGAAAGATGGTACATTTCTTTGACTCAATCCAGACAACATCCCACATGTAAATATTGCAATTTCTTAAGTCACTAAAGACAACCGTGCATGAATCATAATTAAATAAATTTATGTGTTAATGCAAAAATGGTATTTAGTAGTGGACTACGATTGAAATGGTGGAATGATCTACTTTTCTTAGAGGCAATTCACATGAGATTTCACATGTAATTAATGCAAAATTTCTCCACTAAAGACAACTATGCATGAATAATAATAAGTAAGTGCACTTATCTCTTAGTGCAAAGATTATATTTGATCAATGAACTACAATCGATGGGGACTAAAGTGTACTCCACAAGACCTTAAATGTAAGGAAACCAAAGTCTTCAGCCATTTTTGGGTGCATCACAATGACTCTACCTTGAGGGACAGAATCAATAGTCTTGGAATCAATAAATAAGTAACCTTGAATGAGAGAAATATTGTTGCAAGGTCAAATGTTGAGTATGAGGGGAGCTCATCTAGGGGCCTCTTTCCGTTGGGCCATTATGATCACAGAATCTGTCCCCAACAACTTTCTATTACATTTGTGCCATCTAGCTCTGCTCACCTCACAGCTCTACCGGTGAAACATTGACCAGATGCAGAGCTCTGAGAGCTTTGAATCAATGTGTGCATCACCATAACATACTATGACATCTAGCCTATCATATTTAAAAATAGAAACTTGTGTTTTCCTGAAATTCTCTAGGAGTTCATTAGGTATGAAATGTTCCGAGCATTCTTAGCATTGATTACCTACTGATTTTCAGCCCAATTGTAGCTTTCCAATTAAGAGTGCCTGCCCAGGTAGCAAGAAACAAAGCCCCATATCAGCAGCTTTCCATTAGGTTTCTGTGATCACGGTTACAAGCAGGCTGCCCCAAGTTAGTGGCTTTCCATTAGGTTGCTATGATCAGGGTTTTCATACAGCCTGCCCCATGTTATTGGCTTTCCATCAGGTTTATGTGATCACGATTTACACACAGCCTGCCCCATGTCCGCTGCTTTCCATTCGGTTGCTATGATCAGGGTTTTCATACAGCCTGCCCCATGTCACTGGCTTTCCATTAGGTTGCTATGATCATGGTAACACACAGCCTGCCCCATGTCAGTGGCTTTCCATTAGGTTGTTATGATCGCACAGCCTAATGGAAAGAGACCCTGAAGTAGTAAATACTAAACCATTATTTGAATGCAATGGGAGGAGTTTTCAAAGCTTCGCATTGTGAAGAGCCAGGTGATGATCATCTTTCTCCAGGAGAGATTTTGAAATTAGCCCATAAACTTAAAACCTGAGCCCTAAAGATCAGGGGGTGAATAAGCCATTAGGTACTTTGATTGTTTGGATTAATTTCTCTCAAAGGAACAAAAAGGCTTATTTGCCCATCGATGATCTCAGTGTTACCAACGTGTGCCTTTTGCCGTGTGTGTGTTTGGGTTTTTTTTTGGGAGCGTGTTTTTGCGGCTTCCTTCCCGTAACTAGGTACCCTGGTTTTTCTACCTTTTCTTTTGTTTTTCTGAACGTGCGTTACTTGTGAGCAGAGAGCGATGGCGGAGCACTTCGATCTGCCTTCCACCATCGCCATTCTTCCTTTCCGCAATAAGGTCCTCCTTCCCGGTGCCGTGATCGGCATTCGTTGCACTTCAGCTGCCGAGTAAATGCGCCTTCCTTTCTTCTTCTTCTTGTAGTTTGTTTTTCCCCCCTTTTTGGGTGCCTGGGGGAGGGGGCTTGATGTATTTTGGTCGCTGGAATTTGAGAGAATTTTGTGTGATTGCGCGAGAACGTCTTCCATCCTGTCTGCCAAATTCTCAATTCTCTTCTTCTCTCTCTCTCTCTCTCTCTCACACACACACACACACACATGCAATTGAAGTATCAAGAGAGGGAGAGGGAAAGTGGTCACCTTTGCAGAATTTCCTATCCAAATTCTTGAGTTTGCACTGGGATTTTGCCAAGAGGAGTACGAGTAGCAGTAGGAGGAGGAGATAGTGTTGGTCACAACTTACAGTTCGTCTGAGGATTATTATTGCTAGGGTTTTGAAAGTGGATGATGATGCCTTTGGAAAGACTGATTTTGTGTCCAATTCTTCCCCTCAAAGACTCTCTGAAGTCCCCCTTAAATCCCGTATTTCACATTAGTCATGATATCACCATGTTATAGCCATGATAGTACTTGTGCCTTTGCGGGATTTTGAACTCATGATCATTTGAAGTGGCCATTTTGTTGGCTTGTTTCTACTTTTGTGGTTCATTGTGCTAATTCGAGAGGTTGTGTCATTTGTCTTTGCGAGCTTCTAGTCTAGTGATATGCAATTGGTATCTCAGATTTGGTCATGAGACATTGTCCTGTATGGATTGTTATTATGATGTGATATGCTCTGTTTGTGTGCACTCTGTGTGTGATTGTCAATTGTTAAGGAGGTGTTTGTGTGTTTAGTGTGCGATTGGTCGAGCGGGAGCTATGGCAAAAGAAAGAACTTGAGGGGTTGATTGGAGTTGTGCCAATGCATGATAGTCAGGCTTCTGAGCAGCCTTTATCTCCAAGAGTCTCTGGATTGCAATCTATACCAGAAGGTAAGAACCTTTGTCTAATGCATAACTGATTTAAAAACTCCTTTATCTCCAAGAGTCTCTGGATTCCAATCTCTAGTGGAAGCTAAGAACCTTTGTCTAATGCATAACTGATTTAAAACTTCTGTGATGGGAGAATTTCAACTGCTGGAGGTTTTTCCTCATTTTCAAGCAGATTTGAGGTGACCTGGTTGAGCCATCAGAGCTTTTACAGAACAGACCATTAAGGCTGTCGTCATAGTATTGAACTTATTGAAGATGTTTCTCTGGTGCAGGTACAGCAACCGGAGGTGGGGGGAGAGAGAGTTCTGGGGCAGCACGAGTTCCTTCAGATTTACAACCCCCTCTGGACCAACCAACTGGAGGTGGTGAGAGAATTCACTGGCATCCAAGGTACCTTCTCTTTCCTGAGTTTTTGTCACAAACATTTCTGTGGGGCTCTGAGGTATGATTTCATTAATGTTGTGTTAGAGTACTGGGATAGAACATCACTAAAACTCTCTGTTTGAGGGAAAGTAGAGTGATGCTTTATTTTATGGAATTATTGGATCAGGGGTGTTGCAGCCAGAGCGCTTGCGCTACAGCAGCACATGGAGAAGGTGACTGGCCGTGTGACATACACAGTGATTCTTGAAGGATGGTGCCGATTTGGTGTGCAAGCGTTAAATGCATGTGACTTGTACAACACTGCTAATGTGACACAGCTTGATTATACCAAATCTGGTACTTCAATGTTTGCTATCAACCCTCCACAAGATTAGGGTTTGTAAACCCATTGATCATCTTATCTTGCCTTGTACTTAGCGTATGTCAATGTTGTTGCCCTGTTGTCAAGAACAGGAATACAAGATATGTCTGCCAAGCAGAAAGTGGAAGGCTGAGTGTGTTGTGTTGGGGCATGGTTTGGGGTGATTGTCATTTTCGGTCTAGAGATGGAACAGGCTGAGAATGATCCTGAGGTACAAGTACTTGCACGCCAGTTCAAATCTGTGGCAGGAGATTTAATCTCTCTTCTTCAGCAGGTGCTTACTACTTTTCTGCTTGTCTGCATTCCAAATTTTGCATTGTGAAGCTCACCTTACTCTTGTGTTTATTTATGGGAAAGGACTGTACAGATTTCTACCTGCCTGGTGTGCTGCAGAGTTTTCCCCCATTAGGAGCGTTTGCAGAATAGGATTCTGTGTGCTGGGATGTATGTTTGGATTGGAAGCTTGAGACTCACCATTGGCTTTATCAGATGTTTTTTGTATGCTGTTATTTTATCAGAAGCACAAGACATTGGAGTCTACCAAGCTGCTGCTGGAGACTGCAGCAGCACACAGGTTGGCAGACATTTTTGTTGCCAGCTTTGAGGGGAGTTTTGACAAGCGCCTTGCCATGCTTGATGCTATAGACCTTCGAAAGCGCCTTTCAAAGGCTATTGAGATCATCACCCGACATGTTCAGGTGTTCTTCTCTTCTGTGCAGATTATTTGTAAATGTCTGTTCTTCCAACTGATGGCTGTGAATTGAAAAATTAACAAAGTGGCTTGTTTGGGTGTTTTGCACAGGCTCTCAGAGTAGCAGAGAAAATATCATCAAAGGTGGAAGGACAATTATCTAAGTCCCAAAAATCTGTGCTTCGACAGCAGGTATAGAGCCTCAGCCATGTCCTATCTAATTTGTAGCCAAGCTGCATGCAGTTGCAGGTTTATAGATCATTACATGTGCAGTATATAGGTGCCAGAACAACCAAGGAGAATGACAAAAGCTGATTCAACAGATAAGGGCCATAACAGACGAGCTGGGGGATAATGATGATGATGAAGATGATGTCGTTGCGCTAGAAAGAAAGATGCAAAGTGTTGGCATGCCTGCCAATGTTTGGAAGCATGCTCAAAGGGAGCTCAGGTAATTCAGTTCTTGAAGCTATCACTAACAACATGGATTGACTGCAACTTCAAGGTTGTACTTGCCAGTCTAGGTTGTTAATGTAAACTTGAAACCTGAAAAGAATTGAATCTAGAATGCTTGTCAGCTGAATTGAGAAGTAACATGCATGAACAGGTCTGTGCTCTGTTACATTGTAGGTATTATTTTTTTGTATTGTTTGGGGTTTCAGAGACTGCTTTATTGAGCATTTTGTATTCCTGCTAAGGTGATGGATCACAACTAATGGAACACTTGAAACAGACGATTAAGAAAGATGCAGCCACAGCAACCAGGCTATGGTGGTTCCCGCACTTATTTAGAGGTGCTAGCAGAGCTGCCATGGCAAATCAGCAGTGAGGAGCAGGAGATTGATCTGGTGGCTGCAAAAGAGCAGCTAGACAGTGAGCACTATGGCCTTGCTAAAGTGAAGAAGCGCATTATCGAATATCTGGCTGTCCGCAAGGTCTCTTCCATGTTATTTGCTCTAACTCATGGTTGCAGGATTGGTTGTTTTTTATTATCTGTTTCTGGATATAAGCAACTTTGTATACTGTCTAGATGGGAAGTTTGGTTCAAGTTCTATTCATTTTGTGATGAGGCTGAAAGTTCAAAAACTTTTGGATTTTTGACAGCTAAAGCCAGATGCTAGAGGGCCAGTTCTTTGCTTTGTGGGGCCACCAGGAGTGGGCAAAACCTCATTGGCATCATCAATTGCTGGAGCACTAGGGAGGCGGTTCATTCGCTTATCACTTGGTGGGGTGAAAGATGAGGCTGACATCAGAGGGCATCGCAGAACCTACATAGGAAGCATGCCAGGCCGACTTATTGAGGGCATCAAGGTAGATTTATGTTTCTTGTAGCTTGTAATCTGCAACAGGCATAGGATGTTACAGGTTTTGATGTGTTTTGAGAGCTAATGATGCTTCATTGAGGTTTATGGGTGCAGAGAGTTGGGGTAAACAACCCTGTAATGCTTTTGGATGAGATAGACAAGACAGGGGCTGATGTCCGTGGTGATCCAGCTGCAGCTCTGCTTGAAGTTCTAGATCCTGAACAAAACAAGACATTCAATGATCAGTATCCTGTTCCATATTCTGTACAATGATTTGTCATAGTTTCTGGTATCTACATGTGAATTTTTATCTTTAAAAGTTGGATTGAGCTTAACTCAAATTGCAACCAGCTACCTCAATGTGCCATTTGATGTATCGAAGGTGGTGTTTGTTGCAACTGCAAACAGAGTTCAGACCATGCCAGCACCTCTCTTAGATCGAATGGAGGTCATTGAGCTGCCTGGTTACACACCTGAAGAGAAGTTGTGTATTGCTACTCGACATCTTATACCCCGTGTCCTTGAGCAGCATGGTGTCACAAACAGACACATACAAATTCCTGAGGTATTCTGATGCCTTCCTGGCCTCTCTTTTTTCATTGAGTTTTAGGTGAGATGGGCATCACCTTTGAGTTTGTACCGTTGTCTTTCTGAGTTCAGAGGATTTAAATCATAGTGAAAGGAGGATACTGATGGATTGAGCACTAATTAGGTTATGTGGTCATGATCTTGGCAACAATCACAGCTCACCTATTACTTGAGTTTACCTGATGTCCCACTATGAGAGATGCTCATTAGATCATTGAAGTTATTAGGCACAGGCTTCAAATATTGGTGTCTGGGTTTATCAAGAAGAGGTTCATCAGTAACTAGCATCCTGCCCAGCTCAGATAGGTTTGACCTCATGGAAGGATATTTAAGTTCACATGGCATTGTTGGGATGTGTAAAGCCAATGGTTGAGCTCATAATTCAGCGATACACCAGAGAAGCAGGGGTGCGGAATTTGGAGCGTCACTTGGCAGCACTTGCTCGAGCAGCAGCAGTTAAAGTGGCAGAGAGCGAGCAGTCAATGAAGGTGACAAGGGACATGACACCAGAGGCATCACAACTGATGGATCATTGGGGAGGTGGAGGAGGGCTCGGGGAAGGAGGTGACGTAGAAATGGAAGTAGAGGCTGTGGGCATTAGTGGTCAAAAAGTTGCCAGTGCCTTGATGGATCTAGAGCCTTTGATTGTTGATGAGGCAATGCTTGAAGTAGTGCTCGGGGTAAAGCTCTACTAACCCATCATTCTTGAAGATGAAACCTTTTTACTTGACTTTGTATATATATATCTAACTTGTCTGGATGGAGTTGTTTGGTGTTGTTTCAATCCTGGGATGTGCTAAGACTCTTTGAGTATGTGACAAGCGGTCTGTGGATATGCAGCCACCCAAGTTTGATGGGAAGGAAGCAGCTGAGCGAGTCGCAACTCCAGGTGTTGCAGTAGGTTTAGTATGGACAATAGTTGGTGGTGAGGTTCAGTTTGTGGAGGCCACAACAATGCTTGGAAAGGGGGATCTACATTTGACAGGACAACTGGGAGATGTCATCAAAGAATCAGCGCAAATTGCTCTGACCTGGGTGAGACAATCTAAACTCTGAAAACTTCTGAAAACATGCTCCCCACTTTCTGGCTTTGAAGTTTGTGAGGATATAGACAGTGTTGTGCAATATATCCTTCAAGCTTGAGGCATATAAGCTCAAAGGTTCATGCTTTTGATTGGATTCAGATTTAACAATCAGGCTTGTTTGGTGTAGGTTCGAGCTAGAGCTGCAGAGCTGAAGTTGCCGATGGCTGAAGCAGGGAGCCTACTCAAAGACCGTGACATCCATATCCACTTTCCAGCTGGAGCTGTTCCAAAAGATGGTCCATCAGCAGGTGTGACGCTAGTTACTGCTTTGGTGTCTCTGTTTGGGAAGCGCTGTGTACGGGCTGATACAGCCATGACTGGTGAAATGACTCTGCGAGGGCTGGTTCTTCCTGTTGGTGGCATCAAGGATAAGGTACTTGACAGGCTACATGCTTCCATGTCTTGGTTATTCTTGTCCCAAGAACTAATCCATTTTTACATCTTCATCCATTTGCTACTCATGATTTCAGTTTGATTGTCAGCCATTCTTCTCCTCTCATGCAGGTGTAAAATAGCAATGAAGTGAAATGATAAACTAAAACACAACCTAGTTTTCTGTGCCTAGATTGTTGCAGTTTTTGCCACCAATTCTCAGTCTTTTGTGGTTCTTTAATGCAAGAGTAGAAGAAGTGTTGTCACTGCTTATTAGAAAAAAAACTGAGAAACTCAAGCAGGTCATGCTCAACACAAAGTGAATAATCTTGTTCCTGAGATCTACTGGTTTCACAGATACTAGCAGCACATCGATGTGGCATAAGGAGAGTGATACTGCCAGACCGTAATAGAAAAGATCTACAAGAGGTGCCTGCTGCCATCATTGCCAACATGGAGGCAAGTTTTCTCAGCTTAAATGAAATCAAAACTCTCTGACTATATCAATCTCTGCAGGCAATCCTTGTTGAAAATGTGTTGCGGAACCAAACTGTGATGTAGCAGCACATTCCAAAGTTAGTTGTGATGGTACTGTTTGTCTATGCCTCAGCTTGTAAGTCTCTGGTGTTTCTCATGTGGTGGAGGAATATCTTAACAGATACTGCTGGCGAAGCGAATGGAGGATGTTTTGCACCAAGCTTTTGAAGGAGGATGTCCGTGGAAGCCAGCATCCAGGTTATAGCAAGGTTTGGCAGATAGCATGGGACATTGTAACATTTATCTAGTTGTTTCCAAGGTTTTGCAAGCTCTTCTTCCCTCATCAAATGAGGAGTCTGTGAACTGGGCAAATTAGTAGATTTGAAGAGCTGGATTCCCTCTTCTTCATCATGAGAAGCGCCCAGGCAACAGACTGCCTGAATGAAGGTTCCAATGTAGTGCTACACCCAACAAATTGCATCAATGATACAGATGCAAAGTTGGAGCATCTGCAGTTTGTAGCTCTGCATGTAAGTAATTGTGAGCTTCAGAATTAAATCCATTTTTTTGGAAAGGCTGTAGTATCTAGAGCTTGATTCATGTCTTCATATGGGACTACTTTGTGCAAAAGTAGACATTGTAAAGCCTCTCTGATCACTGAACTCTACTTCTTCCTTTCTGGACTACTGTTGCAATAGGAATGCAAAACTGTAGGTTCACATGTTTTCCAACCTTCTCAAATCTTTGGATAGCTCTGCTGTTGAGGACTTCTCAAGATTTGGTTTTGGTAGTCTCTTTCCGTGTGCAGAGACTTTGCGGGGTTTCTGAGATGATGCTCTTATGGAATGTGGCTTGAACCAAAAGTGATAAACAAACTATTCTTTCTGCAGTGCCTACTGAGGCTGAGACTGGGAGGCAAAATGCTTCTCATCTGTTGAAATCATCAATGTTCCATGATGAGGATGGTGTAGTGTCATGTGGGAGAGGTGGTGGTAGAAATCGACTGCAGAAAGTATGAAAGATATCTATCTTTGCAAAGTTTTCTCTTCAGTAAAGGGAGTTCAGAAGATCCATCTTCACCTAGAACCAGTTTCTAAATGTCTCAGAATTGTGAAAGATCATGTTAGGTGTTATGGGTAGTAGCAAACAAGATGCCTTTGGATATCTCAAGGAAGGACTGAAGTTTTGATGACATGAAGGACCAAACATGTTTTCTTCCTGAATGTGTTTTCCTCTTCCAAACTGCAGCAGAAGATTCAATATCATGTCAGGTGTTATAGGTAGCAAATGAGATGCTTTAGCATTTCTCAAGGAAAGATGGAAGTTTTGACATGGAAGGACCGAAAATGTTTTTCTTCCTGAATGCTGTTTTCTCTTCTGAACTGCACAAGATTCGGTATCATGTCAGGTGTTAGATGTAGCAAACAAGATGCTTTTTGGATTTCTCGAGGAAGGACTGAATTTTTGATGAATTGAAGGATCAAACATGTTTTCTTGATGAATGCAATTTTCTTTTCTGAACCAACTGCATGAGATTCATTTTCATACTAGGTGTTTTAGGTAGCAAACAAGATGCCTTTGGATTTCTCAAGGAAAGACTGAAGTTTTGATAACATGAAGGACCGAAAAATGTTTTTGTTTTCTTCCTGAATGTTTTTTCCTCTGCCCAACTGCATGAGATTTGTTGTTCAGGATCCTTAAAACAAAAAGATGAAGCTAAGTTTGTGGATTTACCAAGAGGCACAAAGGTGAGCAGACAACAACTGGCCTATAAATGTATAGCACCGCTACTGATTCCTCCAAGCTCATGAGGCCACATGCAAATGCCATCATGACTGGGGATCATCATGAACTTCCTCTCTCAATTGCACCAGCGATGGAATGCCTGCGTGCACAAAAAAGATAAGACCTACATATGACACAAGGTTCCAGATCGAAATCTTATTGGTTGGAAATGTGAATATGCTGCTGCGAACTGCTGCTTCAAGCATTTCTTAATAGGAAACATTCAATTCTGAACTGCAGATTGTTGAAAGACAGAAACAAGACAGAGGGCCCAGGGGTATTTATAAACATGTGAGTGCCACTTCTGTACGAGAAACAAGTTTGTTGATTTTAAGGGAGGATATGAATTGAAGTTGCACTTGTGAAACATTTTGTAAACTTAAATGTTCTGCATTTTTGTGATTTAAATTCAATGCTCCATATGGTTCACATTTCATGACATATTTTAATAGATAATAAGACCAATATGAAGGAGTAGTGCGTTGGATGTAGAGGTGAGCACCCCATAAAAGAAGCAATGATGCATGGTATGGCACAACATTGTGGTCTTCATATTTTGGACAATGATATTCCCAATGATTAGTGTAGTTGTTAAATTTAAATTGTTGATACAGTTGTGCATTGAATGGAAAACCATGTTTACATTGATTTCTAGATTCATTTAAGATACATCTATTTCCACATGTGTGGAGTTGTTTTTTCATTACAATTTTGTAAAGTGAGTTTTGCATCCCATCTGAGGGTTGTATAAATTCTTTTTTTTTTTCATCAAATGTTGCAGGAATAAAGGCAAAAATTTCATTAGTGATGTTTTCAATGTCATTTTTTACAACCCAAAGAATGATGTGTGCATGAAGTGAACCAAGTTGTTGAATTTTGTAACATATTACATATTCTTTTATAGTGCCAAGTAAATGTTGTGATGATAATAAGAGTTTTTGCACGAATTTTTCAACCCTTGTATGGAATAGTATGGCACATTCCACTGGGCAATCTTTCTAATCTAATGATGTACGTAAATGTTTTACAATTTTTTCAATATCAATAATTTGTTCCCAATGTAATGAACTCATTTCATTAGTTGTCAATGTTATAAAAAAATGTGGCATGCCAAATTGTTCAACCATGCATAAAAGATTTTGTAATTGTGTTTTGTGCCATCAAAGAGTGCCTTGTATGTTTGTAGGACGATTATAGTGAACAACTTGTTTAACGACATCTTGTTTAGTCATTTTTGGGTTTCATATTTTACTTGCCTTCATATCTTTTTGAAGGCATGTTTTTGAAGTTTCTTTAATGAATTGGAATGGTTGATGTAGATCATACATAAGAAGTAAGTATGGCTTGTATAATGTAAAATGTGAAAATAATGTAGTCATTTTGTATTATAAATATTCATTAAAAGATATAATACCATCATAAGCTCCATGTCCATGTGGGAATAAAAAAGGAAATAATGCCATTTCAAGTGACAAGCTTTGTTTTTTTATATTCAATGTGGTTTCTCTTACGACTATTGTTTCATATTGTTGTTATTCTTTATTTGTTTCAGGTTCTTCCACATGTTCAATTATGTAATAATATTTTTTTGGGATGTATTATGAATTCACATGTCAAATAAAAGGGTTAGGTTATATATTGGTTTTGGAATGTCCATGTTTGGGAATGTTATGTTTTATGTAACTTGTTTTTCAATTATATGTTGTATTACATCTGACATGAGGATGCACATGTTACTTTTTTAATGTGGTTGTTCAAATATGGTTTTGTATGTTTTGAAACCAAGTATTTGATTGCATGTTTTGTGATAGTAATGGTCTTAATAAGGTACCTATTTTTTTGCATTAAAATTGTGATTCAAGATGCCATCACAACTTAATAAAGGACTATTCAATAAGTTAGTTTCTATTATTTGACCTATAGTGAAACTTCAATTTTGTAATTGCATCTGTAATGTAATATTGAGAAAATATAATAATTGCACATGGATTGGGTGTGTAGAAAGCAATGTGGCCATGTATGATGGTGCTTGGTACACTACATATGTTGCATTCCAAGGTTTTTTTTGGTTTGAATGACATTTGTTGCAAAGGTACATGAGTTTTCCATTATTGCAAGTTGTGTAAGTTGCCATCATGACATTTGCCATTGCATATGGTGTGCAACCCATTTGTTTCTCTGATGTATTATTGTATTTGTTATATAATGTTTTGTAATGTTTTTTCTTATTAATGAGCTTCACAACTTCACAAATTGCATAACATTGCATTTTTTGAAAAAGGGAACAAACTTCTATTGTCCATTTTTCATATAATTCATATATTGACTTCAAAGCTTGACCATAAGGTTGAAATTTTTTTTGTTGTTGTTTTTTCATTTTGTCATAAATATTTTGTTTAAACTTCATTTTGAATTTTCTTGAGTTTTTATATTGGACATATATTTTTTATATTTATTGTGCAACAAACAAATGTAAGGCAAAAAAAAAATTTATGGTTATTTTTTTGGAAACATACCTGCATAAAATGAAACGTAAAGCTTAATTTTAGTTAGTAGTAATGAATAAGATAGGAAATGAGTACCTAGGTTTTTAGTAGTTTTTAAATTTTGAAACATTTAAAAAACCAAAAATGAAATGTTTTAAAAAAATACAATTATCTCCACAATACTTGTCAATACCAAACACCGATTGTCATAGACCCAAGTTTGATTGTCATCTCAAAATCTACACTTTGAGTTACATCCTAGGCATCTAACAAACATAAAAACATAGATTTAGAAGAAAGGCAACATTTGACACCAACCCACCATTTTGAGAACACATAACCATCTCAATATTAAAAGGCTTATCCACTGGATAATATATCTTATAAATTCATATATGAGTGAGAACAAAACCATAATACCAGCCAAACATGAAAAGAGAGAATGAAAAGCATGACAAAAGTCAAATAATGGATAGCTAGCTTTGTTCAACGAGTGCCTTCATGATACAACGCTTGTGAAAAGATGTTCTTCATCCAAAGAGCCACCATTCATCAACCAAGGCAAACCCCAGGTGAGATAATGTGACTTCTTCCTTTTCAAAATAAAATAAGTCAGTATGCATGAGTTAATGGATGGTAACAAACAACAGCCAACACTCATTTCCCATGGACATAACTAAGTTTGAGTGTGGAACTACTATCCAATAGACTTTTCAAATGCAATAGAAAATATGCTAATGACTTTTTCTAACATGGATAACATAGTGATATATGTTACAAGTCTGAAAGAAGTCTTCTAACACAATGAAACAAGAATTACTTAAAATTAAATTTATCGCACTCAGGCGTGATATGGATCGTTTCATTAGGGACTATGCTTGTCTTTTCCACAGTAGACCATTGGGAGATCATTTATCCTTGTCTTTTTGAATTCAAATTTTTCAGGCATTGTGTTAGTGTTACTTTTCAACGTGCTTTTAGCCTCTAATATAGAGAGAAAGATTGCATTGGTGCCTGATCCTTGTTCTAGACCTCCCATTACTATTAAATCTCATGATGCCTCCCATTACTATTAAATCTCATGATTTGCATGCAGGTGACATTAGAGGTGTTGTGGGTGAAATAGCTTCCTACTACGAGAAGGACTAACTCTCTCCCTTTTTTTGGTTCTTGTGGGCCGTGCATCGTTTGGCCTTTCTTTGGCCTTCCCTTTTTGTCCCCCTGTGATGGTTCCAGCCATCATTCTTTTATTGGATTTTTGTGTTTTTTAGTTTGTTGACAACCAAACTAAAGAAAAAAAATACTTCCAGATGTGTCCTGGGAGGAAAAAAAAAGTTTATTATGTCATCAGGTAGCATTTGCAGGTTGATCACTCTTGTTTGATGAAGCTGGTTTTGAAAAATCAATGTTGCTTGCACCTAATGGTGGGCCAAAACTTCATCTAGCTGTGTTATGTTGTGTTATTGTATGTTTCAGTTTCTGAATTTCCAGATCTCTTAAGTTGTACCAATCCATTAGAGTTGGAACACAAGATTAGGTTGACATTCATTTTTCCTTCCCATCAGATTCCTTATGCTTAGCCTATAAGTTTGCTGCAGCCATCATCCTGTTCCTGCATTTGTTGCACTGTATAGGTATATTGTCAAAATTTGTTACCATACAAGACTTGCAAGCTCTTTTAAACTGTTTCTACTCCAAAAACTGTCTTTTTGCAGGATCTTTGAAGTCTACCAGCATTGTTAGATTGCATTTTAGTCACCCAGTTTGAGAGTGAGTCGTGTCTGCAATTCCCAGAGCTGATGTTGTAAAAAGATGCATCCAAATGCTGTGGTTTTGAATCAGGATTATGTGTTTTGCACTATTGTAAGCACAACATCATCATTGAATATCATAAAACACGTGGAAGCTCTACAAGGAAGGCCTATGTATCACGTGACAAGCAGAGGAAGGAGAGAAGAAAGCATTCCTTTTGCAAACATGATAACCCCTAACTGTTTGCAATATATCGCATAATGTGCCTGCATAACTATGTATATGTTCAACCGGTCTCTACTTGTGACATGGATTCTCTTTCCTACCTGTGAATGTGAGAATATTAACATCTACTCAAGATTAGCTAAAGTTGCCCATCTCACCTCAGAAGTAGATATATAATGATATACAGCACTCTGCACTAGATCGAAAACAGATGACAGAGAGGAATGTCAAGCAGATCAAGACCATACATTACCCTCAATATGCACCAAAAGAAAACAATAGGAATAAACTATTGTGCAAGCTGGTTTGTTAATGACTAATAAACCATCCATATCCATTTGCAATGCGATTTTAAATATTCAAAAACACAAGCTCAAGTCAAAGAGCCTTTGGGACCAACACACTTGCTGCATTCAGAAATATGAATCACTGAAGTACAAGCTTCAAGATACAGATGGAGAGTAGTATCCAAGGGAGACTTTTGCACATTCCTCATGTTAAATCTTACTTGGAAGAGTGAGGGTTGTGTTCCCCATAGTGAAGAATCTGTGATTGTACTGTGCTATTGGCACCATCCACACCCACCAGTGCATTGCAGCTTACACCATAAGTTTGAATGCCATGTTTAGTTGAGTATTGCATAAAAGTGTGCAACAACCAAATTGCAAGAGTTGCACATCATCAAGGCTGCTAGTGGTGTGAACATTACAATCCTCTCTGCATCAGAAGAAAGTCCCTGATGAGCTACAGTAGCATACACATAAGCCAAGCCTGCTCCTTCCAGAGCTTTGGTAGTGCAAGATGTAAGCACCATGGAATATGAATATGAATTATGCAGCATTTCCCCTGCTCCCTCACCCCATGTCAGATGAAGCATTTATAGTTTTCCTTGAATGGTTTTTGCAATTTCTGTTTCTCCCACAAAAGACCAAATATATTGTGGCAATATATTGTGAGCAAAATTCATGTCAAACTCTTCCATAGATCAGGTCCTCATTGTGAAAAAGTCTCTCTTCATGTCATCAGCATGCAGCTCTCAAGTCCAGAAAGTGAGCTGAAACCTCTTATGTTCTTTCACAGCAGAGCTCACAGGTTTTAAGTCCATGGATATACTCTTTCAAACTGTTTGTGGATGAATTTTCAGATAGCTCAAAGAACTCAAGAGTCAATTAGACTGCCTCATTAGCTTAAAATGTTAACTTTCAAACTCTTGATGATGGGACCGGCCATCCTGAGTGACAAATGCTTTGCAATGAGATGCATTCCATGTGTGGTCTATGAAAAGGGAGAGCGCATAATGCCCCTCAAAAGCAAGTTGCTTCATTTCCTGCAGCTTGAGTATATGCTCCTCAATTTTGTTTTCAATGGCAAACCTTTTCACCCTGCCAAATGCATCAATCACGCACTTGTGTTAAGTAGGTCATGAGTTAAGGACACTCAAGTTCCTATTCCTGGGGAACCACTGTGAACCTTGAAAGAGTTGACTCAAATGAGATATCTTTGCCAAAAATGATGCCTCTGTCATATTCTGCAATCTTATTACTGCATACATGCCATTAAGGATATTTTTGTGAACCTCATGTGGTCATGTTGTGAACATATAATTGTCTGCTTCAGAGAGGACTCCAATCGGAGAGCAGGTTAAGCAGTGAAGTACAAAAAACTGTAAACTGCAATTGTTGATCCATTGTTGCAACCTCCAGGTGATGTAACAATGACCCTAGTCTCTGGAGCATTCAGCAATCTTGCAAATTTCTACAGGTTCACAAAACTTCAGGAAAAGTCAGGTTCACAGGATCTGTATGACATCATTGCCACAGAATTCCATGGGAGCATCATTGGGGACTATCTCCTGAGTGATTCAAGGGTCCAACATCCCCTGAAGGCAGCATTAACTAGTTGATCAGAACTAGACCATTTGGTAATGGTTTTCTTTTGAGTGGGCCTTTTCTGCCTTTGACTGCTATGTTGTGGGTCTGCTAGGCTTGGAAGCATGTTCTGCCCCTCAACCTGGGATCAGTTTGCGGATAATTGTCCAGTTTGATGCTGCAATGATACAATAGCTGGGTCTGTCTGTACCTAGAGGTTCCCATTCTTCTTGGAAGCTTCTACCTTCTTGAGATCCAATCTATGCAGGATGCAGTCAGTCCAACAACAGAGCTCATGTTTAAACAGGTTCCACTTAAAAGTAACCCTCAGGCTGGTTCTGTTTAGTGAGAGCACTTCAGTCCTTCAACCTCTTTCCCATAGTCAGACAGTGAATGCCACTTCTATCTGCACTTTCAAATGCATGATGTGGTCTGTCAAAATATAGCTACTCACATAGCAATTCTCCATGCAGCAGTGACATCATATGATTCTGCACTTGTATAACCCCAGCCCATGCCTCATTATGTACCTTAGACATGGTCACAAGTGTCACTGGAGATTGTGGACCAAGTTTGTTTCTGCTGTTGTGCTGGAATAGGAAAGCATTGTGTCAGCCTTCACTGCAACCATGCACAAGAAATCCAAGTCTCTTGTTCAAAAAAAATTGTGCGTGGTTCCTTTCTGACAAAATGGATTCAGGTCAGTGGGTGTGTGGAAGAATCCCTAATTGTAAGCTGAAAGAGGCCAACCTTCTGGCATGACTCTAACCAAATTAAAGAACCAGAAACAGGGATTTAAAAGAAGGAGAAGAGAATAGCATTCCAAGTTGTCTTGGAGTTGGCAGCCCTGTGCAATTCTGGAATACTTACGACTCTCCCATTGACATGAGCTGCTAATGCTGCAAATAGAGGGTCATCTTTCGATCAATCCCACCTGGCATCAGCACTGAGCACATGCCTGGAGCACTTTCACTCAGAGCCATTTCTTTGTGGAAACTGAAACAGTAAATTAGACGATCATTATCTCATTGAGCAGGCTTTGTAGGGACAACAGCTGGAACAAAAGTCAAGCACTTGTGTCTTACAAGGACTGTGTTGAGCTGCATATGTGAGTTTGCAAATGAAGCCCTAGAAAAGTACCTTCAGAGAGGTGGATATGCCTGCAGCCTCCAAAGGGAAGGATGTCAAGCTATGCTGCTATAGCATCATCATCCTCATCATTTTAACTGCAATACCACTCCATGTGTCTATGGACTCTAAGGAGCTAGTTTCTGCCTGCAACGACAGCATGAAAAATTCAGTTTGAGTGCAACCTTGCACTGACAATCTCAGAGATGTGAGGAGCAGGAGAGGAGAATGTCAAAGGACATACCAGCAATGAAGAAGCAGGGACAGCTTGTAACTCTGCCTTCCATCCCCACAGCATCTGATGCATTTGCTCCTCCAACACTGCAACATCCTTCAACCTATTCTCCAACTGAGCCTGTTTTGTTTGTGACAGCATGTCTTGCAGATTATCCTCCACACTGTTGGTTACCTTTGCCCAAAAATAAAGTGATCTTTTCTGCTTTGCAGCTGCATCACTCAAGCTCCAACATCAGACAATTTCCTGACCAAAGTGCTCTCATGTTGACATCACAAAAATTTGAACACTGAATCATTGTTTTAATCACAGCTATGTATTCAGATTTTGTGGATGTGACCATGAGAGTACTTGGTTAGGCACAGAATCATTGTTCCAATCAGAGCTATGTTTTATATCAACTTTCTTCACCGCATTGAGAATAAGGACAGAACATAATGCCAGCCTACAAGGCAGCATCACACAACCAACAACTTTATTGCAGCTTTGCATTTGTGTACTTACTTCATAGGCTTGTAGTGCCCAAGATAATGAATGCAGTCCTGTGCCTGTTGTTCCACTGCTAGGTTCCACCATGGGTCCATCAGGAACACATGTGACGCAATTGTCAGATCCAGTGCTACACCACCTGCCTTCAGACTCATCAGAAACACCTGAAAGAAGCCAATCATCAAGGTTAGAAAATTCACATCTGTGCGATGTGGATGACTGTGAACTCCATCCATGAAAGATAACAAATGCGCAGGAGCTCTGTGCTGCAATTTAATGGATATATGTGATCTCTTACAATTCTTCGAAAATAAATTCAGCAAGGGGTCCTGTGAACACACCGCATTCTTGCTCAATTCAAGGAAGACCTAACATACTCTCCTACTGCCATAACACACTCTTGTGAACTTCAGCTTTTGGTCATGCCAATGCTTTTGTTGACCTCAGTCTCAAACACAAATCATACCAAAATATAAGATAAGAAATTGAGAAGGAGAAAGCCAAGTAAACAAAATAGGAGCCTGATAACTACAATCTGCGGGGAAGGGTGGATTACCTGACGAGCTTCAGCTGCAACCTCATCCGACTCATTGGCAACCGCCTGAGCAACTTCCAGCTGCTTCCTCAACATGAGGGGTTCATTGTTCCGAATGTCAAGCTCTTCTTGGAGACCCCACGCTGCAGCTTTCGTCAATTCAAGCTCTTGCTCCATTTGCAAGTCTTCGATCAACATTTCCTGGAGGACATTCATGTCAACATCTAAGGTTGTAACCACATCTACCTTCTATTTCAGCTCCCACCTCAGTGATTCCATCTCCATCCTTGCATCACCAAGGGCCGTCTCAGCTACAACAGCTCGCTGCTGCTACTGAAATAACTCTAAACCTTAGAATGCCACTGAAACAGGAACAAGTAAAGATGGGCAATGGGGCATAAAAAAAATAAAAATAAAATAAAATAAAAAACTTCAGTGAAGTACAGTCAAAATGTGTAATTACTTTTTATCGACAGGGTTCCAGCAAATCTTTTTTTCCCCCTACAACCCCCACCAATCCAGGTCTTGAGATCTCAATTTGAGGACAGGGAGACGTGGCCTCACGAGCATCCAGTACTTTTGGAAGGCGCTCAAGGCCTTCCCTTCAACCAAAAAAAAAAAGCAGCAAAGAAACACAAACGAAGAATATCGTAGTAGTCAGTCCATAGCCGCAGTGGTGAGATCTCCACCCCTTCTTCTTCCACCTTCTTTTTGTTATCTAGTGCAATTCGTTCATCCTTCGCACTGCAGTCATCATTTTTGCTGTGATCTTTTTTTGTTTTGAAATTTGCTGTTGAAGCTTTATTTTGTATGAAGCGTCATGTTTCTGTGACCTTCGCGTATATGTTTGTTTGTTTGCTTCGCAATTAATTGCGTGTTTTGACGCATCATCTCTGAAGAAACTGCAAGACGCACAGGCGGCGGAAAGAAGTTTAGAGAAGAACAAGTCGAGAACGGAAAGATTAGACTAAAAAAGAGAAGTTTTGTATCGGAACTCTCTCTTTTAATGTGATTCTTCTTGTGTGCATTTGAAAAGCACAAAGATGCAGACAGGGGGATTGTGTATGCAGAGAGTGAGAATTGCATTGCAGCCAGTAGTGATCTCTGCTGCAAAGCCTTCTACTGCTGCTGCTACTGCTTGCCAGAGTGACAACCTCATCAGCCAGAGGCAATTCTTCCGCTGTGGTGGTCTGTCATCGCTACAAATCCGACCTTTAGCTTCGGTCGCTGAGGCTCCTCTTTGGCGTCACAGATCGATGAGTACCGTGCGGGTATCTGTGGAAGAAAATGGTAGTTCTACTGATTTGTTTCTTCCATAAGACTTCGCATTCTCCCTGCGATTTCATTCTTAGAAATTTGGACAGGTTCTTGTTGTACAGAGCTTTTTTGGCAGTAATCTAGAATGGAGTGCTAGGCGAAGTGAGAATGGAAAGCTAGAAGAAGAGTCACAATAGTCCATCAGTCAGTAGAGTGTTCTGATTCATATCCGATTGAACTTCGCAGGAACGCCCGTAGCGCCATTCTTGACTGACGCTGCAAAGCTGATAGACAGTGCCAAGACATTCATTTTCGATTGCGATGGTTTGATTTTCTTTTCCCTTCAGTTTCTTCTTCCTTCCTTCCCGGTATTTCTGTCTGCGCGTTTTGCGCTCGTAATAAGGATCAACTAGCTGATCAACTACTAGTGATTTTCTGCAGAGAAAAATGATGTCCTTCAACAGAAACTGCAATCATTGTTGGATCATGTGCATCTTCACCATCCTTCAAGGAGTGCAGCCAGCTTTATCAATAAGCACCATGTTTCTCTAGGGACCTACCTATATACAGGGATTGTTCACTATCTTCTTCTCAGCAATGAATCTGAATTTGAGTTCTCAGCACTGCAGTAACATGCTCTGGGAGAACTTATATTCCAGGAAGTATTTGATTGTGGAAAGGGAAATACGCCTTGAATGACATTCATTCTTAATGTGTTAGAAACATTGGAATGATTGGAGATTTCACGACCTCAACTCGAAGAAACAACTTCTGGACATGCCATATTTGCTAGGTTTTGTCCTGAAGACAAAAGCCGCAATTGTGCAACAAGAAACATCAAGTTTCTGGACATGCCATATTTATTATTAGGTTTTTCCCAAAAACAAAGTTGTCATTGTGCAACAAGAAACATCAAGTTTCTGGACATGCCATATTTGTTTAGTTTTGTCCTGAAAACATAGCCGTCTTTGTGCAACAAGAGACATCAAGTTTCTGGACATGCCATATTTGTTAGGTTTTGTCCCTTAAACGAAGCTGTAATTGTGTAAAGCTGCTTCCTTTAACTGAAAGTTTCTTCAATTAAAGTGACAGCAGCGCATAAAACCCTTCCAAATTTTGATAAGAATCTGATACTAGTTTCTGGATGATGTGGGTTGCTCAATGCTTCTCATAGTTTCCATGTGCAGGTGTTATCTGGAAGGGTGACAAGCTTATTGATGGTGTTCCAGAGACTCTTGATATGCTGCGTAGCATGGTGAATCTTGTTTCCACCATGCTGCACTTTCTCTCAGAAGAACTATGGATAGGATTTTTCTATGGACATTCAAATTCTTTCATTTCCCATGCACATTTGATTTGATTCTGGTTTGGAAGTGTCATCCTTATAGGATTTGCAAAATTGATATGTAAGATCACAAGATGCAACTTCTGATCAAAGTTTTGGAGCTTGGTAGGGAAAGAAACTGGTGTTTGTGACCAATAACTCCACCAAGTCAAGGAAGCAGTATGGAAAGAAGTTTGAGTCACTGGGTCTTGATGTGACTGAGGTAAGTGCA